>OGZE01000012.1_pt1 | contig 138539 bp, 137 predicted proteins | sample 1576731 | NCBI WGS metagenome assembly OGZE01 (sample SAMEA3541503, study PRJEB24748) | human gut metagenome | biome: human gut; feature: human-associated habitat; material: faeces | place: China | collected 2012 | reverse complement strand
TCACCTTTAAGATACATAGCGTTCAAACCAAAATCACCAAACTCAGTACCGGCGCCTACAAACCAGATAGCGTTATCAAGTTTGCTGTTTTTAGTCAAAATATCTTTAAAGTTATAGTAACCAGCCGAAGCGTTAAAATGTTTAAACTCAGCAACTACTGCGCCACCGGCATAGCTGCCGCCGGTAGTACCGGAAACACCCAATTTATCAAGGTCATCAGTTGCCTTACCGGCAGCACCGATGATTTTGACTTTGTCACCATAAGAAACTTCTACGCCGTCAGCACGGTTATCATAAATATTACCATTGGCAAAGAATGCATTATAGCGGCCTGCAGTTACATCCATGCCACCAAGTCTGCCTTCAAGATATGCACGTTGGAAATCAGTACCTTCATCACCGGAATCAGTAGACAGGTCCTGCAAGTTTTGCAGCATACCGGTATATTTCCAACCGTCATTGATTTGACCGGTGATCCAAATACGGGAACGTAAATTGCTTTCGTAGCTGTTATCAATGCTGCCTCTGCCCTCGTGGTTAGCGTACAAAGCACGGAACTCACCGGTGATCTTTACGTTGTCAGATTTTTTCTCCAAAGCCGCAACACGAACACCCAGGCTGTCCAATTCGTCAGCAAATTCAGCAGCCAAACGGTCAACGTTAGCGCCTTTTGCCATTGCTTTTGCCACGATTTGAGCCATTTCGTAACGGGTCATCAAACGATCACCGCCGAATTGCCCATTGCCATAACCGTCAACAATACCGGCAGAAGCCAGTTTGTTTACGGAATCATAAGCCCAATGACCTGCCGGTACATCGGAGAAGGGGTTTGCAGCATAGGCAGAAGCAGTTACGCCCAAAGCCAGTGCCATTGCAAGTACTAAAGATTTCTTCATGTTTGTTTCCTCCTCGGAAAATTTATTAAGCTTAAGAGTATCCCGGTTCAAATAAATAATTCCGAATCTCATTCAGTGCGAGTTGCCTTGTTTCCTCTACCTGCAGAAATTCATCTCATTATCTGTTTAAACCAAAACTATAAGCTTTTATCTATTCTAAGCATTAATTTTATTTTTTGCAAGGTTAATTGTCATTTACTTATTTTAACTAAAAATTAGTAAATTCGTTATTTTATGTATTTTTATTTATTCTTTTTCAGCAATCAACTATTATTTTATTTCTTAAAATTACATTATTTTATCAAAAATTATTTTACTTATTTCCTGCTTAACGCTATAAAAACAGAACGTTGTGTATAACAAACTAATTATGTTAGAATAAATAAATCGTTAATATAAAGGAGGTCTTTCCATGAAAAAAGAGCTGCTTGCAGCAGGCATTATCCTGGCAGCATGCCTGCCTTCTATCAGTACCGAAGCTTCAACTAACCGCATCCTTATATCCACTCCCCATAGTTATTCGCAAAACATCAGCAATTATACCAACATCACTCTGGGTATGGCTGACAGGGAACGCAAAGAGCAGGAAGCCTGGGACCGCGAAAAGAAACGACGCGGCAATGAGTACGAATCTGAAAAACAGGAGCGCCGTGACCGCGAACGTTGGGAACGCCAGGAAGAAAAGAAACGTGAACAGGACAAACGCCACCATAAAAAAAATAATAAACGTAAAAACAACAGTGATTTTGAGCGTCAGCGCAAATGGAAATTCGACCCTTCCCAGTCGGGCGGGCAAGGCGACTAAAGCAATTCCGTGCAAAACAAAAACAGCAGGTGAAATTTATCACCTGCTGTTTTTTATTAATGAAATTATTTAAGCTGATTTACTTTCTTCAAATAGCTGCGGACAGTTTTAGCGAATTCTTCGCTTTTCCAATCGCTGCGTACGGTCAAGGCTTCTTCTACTTCCGTGTCACCAGAATATTTTTTTACATAATATCTACCGGTAACTTTGTTTAAAAATGCAAACTGACCGCTCATATCCAGCTTTAAAGTAGGCTCGCGGCGAGGAAACAAAACTTTATCGTCCAGCTTGTCAAGCGACATGGCAATAACGATATCCGACCCGGTCTCACGGGCAATACGCTCCAGATTGGCTTTGCTGAAATCAGAGATGTCCCTGGAGCCTACTGCTTTATCCACAACATCTTCCGCGACCATGTCAAACTCAGGGAACTTAAACATATCCATGATCTCTTCCATGTAGATCATACTTGCGGTAGTGTTATCTTCCACATGGTTAGCCAAAGGTATCACAGCCAATTTTGCAGCTTCAGCTTTACCTGCTGCCGGCAGTACAAAACAAACAGCCAAAACAGCCATTAGTACAAAATTCATAAATTTTTTCATTAAAGAGCCTCCTCTATACCAGATTATATATCCACTCTGAACATCTTAGCATATTTTAACTGTAAAAAACAAGAGGAGATACAACTTTGATTTTTTCACAAGTACCATTGTTAATTTTTATCAATATCAGTTTAAGAATATAAACAATAAAAATAACGCCGGTCTTAATGACCGGCGTTATTTTATTAAAGCATTGCTTGTTTTCAGCGAACTTTCTTAAAAGCCTCACGTACTACCTTTTGCAGAACTTCGTGATCCCAGTCACTGCGAACAGTAACGGCTTCCTCTATGGTTCTGCTGTCGCGCAGGTCTTTGTAATAGTAATCACCGGTGATAACGTTTACAAAAGCAAATTTACCACGCAGGTCCATTTTCAAAGTTGCTTCTTTGCGCTGCGGCATCCGTTTGGAATCCAGCTTATCCAGCTGCATAGCCACAACGATGTCGACGCCGGTAGCCTGGGCCACCTTCTGCAACGACGCTTTGCTGTAATCAGCAAGGCCGTTCTCGCTGCCGATCGCTTCGATCACCACGTCATCACCCAGCAGGTCGAATTCGGGATAACGAAATACAGCCAGCGCTTCCTGCATATAAATGGTACCTGCCACTTCGTCGCCTGCCACATGGTTCGCCAGCGGCACTACAGCTACCTTAGCTGCTTCGGCCTTACCCGCCAGCGGCAGGGCGGCACAAACAACAACTACAGCCAGCAGTAAATAATTAAAAAACTTTTTCATTTTATACCTCCTTAACAAACACGTCTGAAGATATCTTAACACATTCAGGAAAAATCATAAACTGAAATTTTGTAAAAAAAGCGGCTGCCGCAGCAGCCGCTTTAAAACTTAGTTCTTAGCTAATCTAATCAAATTAGAAAGAGAAAGTCAGGTCAGTCCAGATGATTTTAGCTTCCGGTTTACCAAGTTCGGTTTTAAGCTTAGCTTCAGTATCATAGTAAGCAACGGTGGCTACCATGTTTTTAGCAACGGTGTAGTTAGCGCCTACGCCATAGCCTTTAAAGCCTAAACCACGGAAAGATTCAGCATCAGTTGTATGTGCTAAGTATGTTTGAAGCCCTTGATCATAGTAATTGGCAAACAGACCCCAAGTACCTTTTTCAGCAGCTTCCGCACCTTTATAAGTCAAACCTACAGTCCAACCATCATCGCCTTTATCAGTATCGCCAATAGGAGTACTAACATCGCCTTTCAAATACATAGCATTCAGGCCGAAATCACCAAACTCAGTACCAGCGCCCACAAACCAAATAGCGTTATCTACACCGCTAATTTTAGAGCCGATATCTTTAAAGTTATAGTAACCAGCAGTTGCATTAACAGCACCAAAAGTAGCAGCAACTTCACCGCCAGCATAGCTGTTAGCCACAAGCTCACCATCACTATTAGTAGCCTTACCAGCTGCTACCATAACTTTTACTTTATCACCATAGGTCAACGCAACACCGTCAGCACGGTCATCATAGATGTTACCATTGCCCAGGAATTCATTATAACGGCCAGCCTGTACAGCAACGCCACCGATCTTACCATTTACATAAGCACGTTGGAAATCGACACCCTCATTGCCTTCGTCGTCGCGCAGATCCTGTACATTTTCAAGCATACCAGTATAGGTCCAGTCCTCATTTACTTGACCTTTCAGCCAAATACGGGAACGGATATCAGCAGCGCTGCCATCGTGTTTACCAACTTTTTTGTAATCAAGGTCGCGATAACGGAAACGAGCTTCGCCGGTGATTTTAACGTTGTCGGATTTTTTCTCCAAAGCTGCAACGCGAACACCAAGGCTGTCCAATTCATCAGCAAATTCAGCAGCCAAACGATCAACGTTAGCGCCTTTTGCCATTGCTTTTGCTACGATTTGAGCCATTTCATAACGGGTCATCAGACGGTCGCCACCGAAAGTAGCGTCGCCATAGCCGTCAACGATACCAGCTGCTGCCAGTTTGTTTACGGAATCATATGCCCAATGACCTGCCGGTACATCGGAGAAGGGGTTTGCAGCATAGGCAGAAGCAGTTACGCCCAAAGCCATAGCCATTGCTAATACTAAAGATTTTTTCATTGTTATTCCTCCTCGGAAAATTATTTAGTTTATAATTTTGCTGTTCAGGAATAACTTTTAGCAAGTTTTTATTGTGGCGAGTTGCCTTGTTTCCTCTACAATTAAGCTGCAAGCCGCTATTCCATAATCAACTGATTATAAACTTAATTTATTTTACCTTGTTTTCACTATTTTGACAAGTATTTTTTATCTCTATACAGTAAAAAATCTGTAAATTTACTGTTTTATCTGTTAATCACGTATATTTTATGCAATAATTATATTTTTACAAATATAAAACAGCAATCAATTTGATTGCTGTTTTATAATACTGCTTTTAATTTTTAGCAACTTTTTTCAAGCTACGGATCACCGCATTACGGAATTCATCATGGACATAGTCGCTGCGGACAATAGCAGGATATTCTACCATGTCCTCATCATTGACGCGGTCTTTAGTAACTTTGCCGGTAAGGCCATTAACATACATGATGCGGGATTTGATTTTAAATTTGTAGTAATCTTCACGCATACCCATCATCGGTTCCAGGCTCAGTTCATCCAAAGTCATCATCAGCGCCATATCAGCACCGGTCTTAGCCATGATGCGTTTAAGCATAGCTTCGTCAGGGCCGTTTTTACCAACAGAAGCATAATTTTCTTCCTTCAAGACCTTGTCAAGCTCGACATCGTCGATCATATCAAATTCGGGGAATTTGAAGTAATCCATACATTCGTTAAAAAAGACTTGACCTGACAGCTCGTCGTCCTGCACATTATTAGCCAAAGGCAGGATAGCGATCTTAGCCGCTTCGGCCTTGCCCAAAACAGGTACAGTAAAGCCAATAACCAATAAAGTCAACAGCAAATAACGCAGAATATTTTTCATCAATATGACCTCCTCTAAATAACTATCAACTATAAGTTATTTTAGCATAAATCAGAGTAAAAAAACAGTGTCAAACGAAGATATTCTTGTAATAATAACGATAAACTTCTTTCCGCAGCCGTCTACGGACGAATCACAAAGCTTCACAGTCAAATATATAAAAAAGGGGCGATCATAAGATCGCCCCTTGAGAAGCAAATTCACTAAAATTAGAAAGTGAAGGTAACTTCGGACCAGATAGTTTTGTCGCTAGGTTTTTTGCCTGCGTAGTTGTCTTTAGCATCAAAATCAGAATATTCAACAGCAGCTACGATGTTTTTAGCCAAAGTGTAGTTAACACCGATCATGAAGCCATCAAAACCATATTTACCGAAATCGTTAGCGAGATCAGTATTCATGCCATGATGGATGTAAGTGCCAGCGCCTTGGTCATAGTATTTAGCATAAACGCCATAGGAACCAGCTTTAGCAGCTTTAGCGCCTTTATATGCCAAACCGATTACATAACCGTCTTCGTCAACTTTATTGGCGCCGATTTTATCAACATCGGATTTCAGGTAAGTAGCGTCAACTGTGAAATCGCCGAAGCGGTAGTCTGCACCTAAGTACCAGATGGAATCATCTTGTCCGAGCTTAACAACATCGTCAGCTTTAACATAACCAGCATTCAAGCCGAGTTTGCCGATTTCGCCGCCTAAGGTAGCAGCCATGTATTTGTCTGCTTTTTTAGCAGATTTATAAGCCGTACCATCCCAAGTTTCATGGCCGCTAGAAATCTTGCCATATTGCAGGCCCAATTTGATGTCTTTGCCGAAGCCTAGTTTAACAGCGTCTGTACGGTTGCTGAGGATGTTGCCTACGCCAAGACCCAAAGCAGTGTTGTTACGACCAGCTTCAACTTTAACGCCACCAACGCGACCAGTAACGAATGCACGTTGGAAATCAGTTGTTTCATCGCCTTCGTCATTGAGAAAGTCTTGCTCGTTTTGGATCATACCGGTGTATTTCCAGTCTTCGTTGATTTGGCCGTTCAGCCAAATACGGGAACGCAGTTTGCTGGTAGCATTAGTTTTCTTATCCCATGCGCCGCTATGACCTTTGTCATAGGATTGATAATGAGCACGGATTTGGCCAGTGATTTTAACGTTGTCGGATTTTTTCTCCAAAGCTGCAACACGAACACCCAAGCTGTCCAGTTCGTCAGCAAATTCAGCAGCCAAACGATCAACGTTAGCGCCTTTTGCCATTGCTTTTGCTACGATTTGAGCCATTTCATAACGGGTCATCAGACGGTCGCCACCGAAAGTAGCGTCGCCATAGCCGTCAACGATACCAGCTGCTGCCAGTTTGTTTACGGAATCATATGCCCAATGACCTGCCGGTACATCGGAGAAGGGGTTTGCAGCATAGGCAGAAGCAGTTACGCCCAAAGCCATAGCCATTGCTAATACTAAAGATTTTTTCATTGTTATTTCCTCCTTCGGAAATGTTTTATTTTTATAAAACGTTCCGGAAAGGAATCTGCACGCTTCAGTGTGCTTTCATGCGAGTTACCTAGTTTCCTCTACTCAGCGCACTATTTTGTTTAGAAGCCTTCCTCAACGCATTATAAACAGTTATAGAACAGATATAATATAATTGTTTTCCAATATATATTCCCCTGTTTGTGGATATTTTACATTATTTTCAGAATTATTGCAAGTTATTTCGTAAATTTTATTACTTCAACTGATATTTATCTATATTTTCTAATAATTCATTAGTTTTCACGAGTGCTGCCTGCGGCTATTTTACAGGCAAAATCTATTTTTACAGACGTCCCTTTTATAAGTTACTTATTAAAGGCTGCCGAAGCGCATGCCAAAGCTATTTTCAACATATTTAAAAAGTTTATAAACCTAATTTGTGCAGCGTTAAAATAGCAAACAAGGTAAACTATAAATACAGAAAATTATCTGCAGCAGCTAGAAAAATCAAAACTTTTTCGCCTGCCGCAAATACCTGTAGCAACAACCTTTTTAGAAGGAGGGATATTGTATGAAAAAACAAGAATTATCATGGAAGGCCGGCGGCCAGCAGGGCGAGGGCCTGGAGAGCCTGGGTGAGATCTTCGCCGCAGCGTTATGCTCTTTGGGCTACGATGTTTATGGCTATCGCCAGTTTTCATCGCGCATTAAGGGCGGTCATACCAGCTACAAGCTGCGCATAGCCAACCACCCTGTCGCCACTATCGCCACCGGCTGTAACCTGCTGATAGCGATGGACCCCGACACTTTGGCAGTGGATGCGCCGGAATTAAGCACTGAAGGTGTTTTAGTAGCCGATACCGCCTGGCTGGCAGAGGTGAAACCTAAGGTCCGCACCGTTGCCCTGTCGTGGAACGAGCTAAGCAAAACCGGTGGCAAAGCTTTGCCGAAAAACATTTTGGCGCTGGGCATTACCGCCGCTTTACTGGGTATAGATACAGCTAAACTGCTGTCGCTGCTGGAGAAGCAATACGGACGCAAAGGCGCAGAGGTAATGGCAACCAATCGTCTGGCTTTAGAAACAGGCCACGATTATATCAAGACCAATTACGCCGACCTGCTGGGCACTTTTACTATGCCGGAGCTGGAAAACCCTCAGCCGAAGCTGTTTATGCTGGGCAACGAGGCGATCGCACTGGGCGCTTTGACGGCGGGGGCAAAATTCATGTCGGCCTACCCGATAACTCCCTCTTCGGAAATAATGGAATATATGGTAAAATACGCGCCTGACGAAGGCGGCGTGATGCTGCAAACAGAGGACGAGATAGCCGCCTGTACGATGGCTATTGGTGCCTCCTACGCTGGCGCCCGTGCTTTTACAGCAACGGCAGGGCCTGGTTTATCGCTGATGGCGGAAGCTATTGGCCTGGCAGAAATGACCGAAACGCCGCTGGTACTTGTTGATACACAGCGGGGCGGCCCCAGCACAGGCCTGCCGACCAAACACGAGCAATCAGATCTAATGGCTGCTATTTACAACACTCACGGCGATACGGGCAAGATCGTGCTGTCACCTTCTTCTATTGAAGAATCGTTTTACTACACTTTCGAGGCCTTCAATCTGGCTGAAGAATACCAATGCCCTGTTATCGTGCTGTCCGACCTGCAGCTTTCCTTAGGCAAGCAGTCGGTCACCAGCCTTGATTACGACAAGCTGCAGATCCGTCGCGGCAAGTTGATCAAAGAAGGGTTGCCGGAGATCAAATCGCCGGAATATTTTAAACGCTACGACCTGGACGCCGAAGACAACATTTCGCTGCGCGCCCTCCCTGGCACGCCTAACGGAATCAGCCTGGGCACAGGCCTGGAGCACGACGAAGTGGGCCGGCCTTCGGAAAACAAGGCCATGCGCACAGACCAAACAAACAAACGTCTGCGCAAGATGCGCGGCGTTATAGATACTTTTGACCAACCGCTGTACGAGGACGCGCCTTATGCCCAAAGCGATCTGCTGATCATTGGCATGGCAGGCACCAGGGCTGTTATCAGCGAAGTGGCTGACGAGCTGCGCGAAAAAGGCCTGCGGGTCAACCATGTGCAGATGCGTCTGCTGTCGCCTTTCCCGGTCTGCGCACTCAACCATTATTTGCAGGAAGCAAAAAAAATCGTCGTCGTCGAGCACAACGCTACAGCGCAGCTTGCACGGTTGATTAAAATGAATGTGCCGCCTTGCCCGGAACTACACTCTATTTTGAAATACAACGGCGATATTTTCTACAAAGAAGAATTGCTGGCCAAATGCAAGGAGGTGCTCTAAGATGTCGACCTTAGCTAGTTTCCAAAATCAAGTCAAACCTAACTGGTGCCCAGGCTGCGGCGATTATGCCGTACAAATGGCTTTGCAGCAGGCAGCGGTAAAATTAAATCTGGAGCCCCATCAGCTGGCGCTGGTTTCCGGCATTGGCTGCAGCGGCCGCATGGGCGGTTATTTGTACGCTTACGGCATGCACACTACCCACGGCAGGGCACTGCCCTTCGCCCAGGGTGTTAAGCTGGCCAACCCCGAACTGACCGTTATCGCCTGCGGCGGTGACGGCGATGGTTTTGCCATTGGCACAGCGCACACTATCCACGCTATGCGCCGCAATGTCAATATAACTTATATCCTGATGGACAACCATGTTTACGGCCTGACCAAGGGCCAGACCTCGCCCCGCAGCGACGTGGGCTTTAAAACCAAAACTACGCCGACGGGCAATATCGAAACACCGATAGCTGCTTTGGAATTGGCGCTGGCTTCCGGTGCGTCCTTTGTAGCGCAAGGCTTTTCGGCCCAGCTGCCGCAGCTGGTCGATCTGATCGTGGCCGCTGTCAAACACGAAGGTTTCTCTTTCGTCAATGTATTCAGCCCCTGCGTAACCTTTAACCATACCAACACTTATGAATGGTTCCGCGAGCATCTGAGCGATGTCAAAGATATCGCCGGCTACGACCCCCATAACAAGGGGCTCGCCGCCCAGCACATTATGGAGCATGAAGGCATGCTGACCGGACTGATCTACGAAAACGACAGACAGTCGTACGAACAGGCCAGCGGGCTGGCAGCTGCCAACACTATTAAAAATGTTGAAAAGATGCCCCGAGCCAATTTTGAAAAACTACTGGAAGGTTTTAAATAAAAATAAATAAAAAATAACGCCGGGCCAATGGCCCGGCGTTATTTTTATTGGCTTTAAAACATATTCAAAAACAGGGTTATAACAAAAGCATTGATAAAGTCGATGAACAGGCTGCCAACCAAAGGTACAATAAAATAGGCCTTGGGGGCAGGTCCGTAACGAGCGACGATAGCGTTCATATTGGCCATGGCGTTAGGCGTAGCGCCCATACCAAAACCACAACCGGCAGCCGTGATAACAGCCGCTTCGTAGTCGCGACCCATAGCGTTAAAAATAAGAAAGCGGGCAAAAAGTGCCATCAAGGCCGTCTGCGCCAGCAGCATCACTACCAGCGGCAAAGCCAGCTCGCTTAGCTGCCACAGCTTTAGTCCCATCAATGCCATCGAAAGGAAGATGGACAGGGCCACGCTGCCCATAACGTCGATTTCTTTAGAGAAAACTTCGTATTTACCGGTCAGGTCAGCCAGGTTACGAATAATGGCTGCCGCCAGCATCGCACCGATATAGGGCGGAAAAGTGACGCCCAAAGATGTGATCCAGCCGGTGATCCACGAACCGATACCCATGGCTACCAGCAGCTGGCCAATACCGAACAAGAAATATTCTTTATCTACAGCGTAGGCTTCTTTACCGACGACAGTGGTTTTATGCACCGGTTCCTGTACACATTCAAAACAAAATAAATTATCTTTATCGATCAGATAGCGGGCAATAGGACCGCCAATAACACTGCCCATAACAAGGCCGAAGGTGGCCGCCGCAATAGCTACGGTAGCCGCACCCTGCGCGCCCATTTCTTCGAGCAGCGGCCCGAAGGAACCGGCAGTGCCGTGCCCGCCGACCATAGGGATAGAGCCTGTAGCCATGCCGATAAGCGGTCCCAGGTCAAAAACTTTGGCCAGGCCGATACCGAGCAGGTTTTGCAACACGATGAGCAGGCCGCAGATCAGCACCAGTTTAAAAACGCTGAGGCCGCCTTCTTTAAGCATCCGCAAGCTGGCCGTATAACCGATGCTGGTAAAAAACATGGTCATAAAAAATCCCTGCAGCGAGGTATCCATTTCCAACTGCCAAAAGCCGCCCGTGGTCATGACCAGATTGAGCAGTGAAAAAAGCACGCCGCCGATGACCGGCGCCGGGATGCAATATTTGTCAAAAACATTGAACCTGCGCTTCAAGCGCAGGCCAATATAGTAAACGACTACAGCTACGGCAGTCATTTGATACATATCCAAGTTAATAATCATCAGGTATCACGATCCTTATTAGATGTTCCACCCGCTTACCCATCACAAAAGGTCAATATAGTCACAAGCCGCTAAAGCAGCTTCTGTACCATCGGCAGCAGCAGTTGTCAGCTGGCGCACCTTTTTGGCGCGGCCGTCACCGGCGGCAAAGATGCCCGGGCACGAGGTAGCGCAGTTTTCGTCAGTTTTGATATAGCCGTAAGCATCCAGCTCGACTAAAGCAGCAAAGGCTTTGTTATCGGGGATATGCCCAATGGCGATAAAAACTGCTTCAACATCCAAAACCTGCTCCGTTTGGCTGACATTATCACGTACGTTCAACGATTCCAGCTTGTCAGTACCGTTGATCGCCGTAACTTCGCTTTCCAGCAGAAAATGTACGTTTTTGTGCTCGTGCAGCTTCTCCAGCAGGCGTTTTTCGGCACTACAGGTTTTACTGCGGTGGATAAGATAAACATTTTTACTGGTAGAACTTAATACCAAAGCGTCGTCAAGAGCCGTATTGCCGCCCCCGACCACAGCCACGTTTTTATCCTTAAAAAACGCGCCGTCGCAGGTGGCGCAGTAGGAAACGCCGGCGCCGATGAATTTATCTTCATTATCAAGCCCTAAGGGGCGCACACGCGCGCCAGTAGCTAAAATAACAGTTTTAGCCAGCAGCTCGCCGCCATATTCAGTCTGCACGCCTTTGTGATCGCCATAATCATGCAGGCCTGTAACCTTGTCATAAGTGATCTCGGCACCCATTTTTATGGCCTGGTTATACAGCGCTTCGGCAAATTCAAAGCCGGCAATGGATTCAAAGCCGGGGAAATTCTCTACATGTGAAGCGTTGATGATTTGACCGCCCTGCAGATACTGCTCGACCAGTTTAACAGATTTACCGGCCCGAGCCGCATAAACTGCCGCCGTCAATCCGGCTGTACCGGCACCGACGATCAGTACATCAGTCATGATTTGTTTCTCAGTCATATTTTCACCGCTTCCCAGCCGCAATTTATTTCAGCATCGCCAAAATAGCCGGCTTCGGCTGTACGCCGACAGATTGTTTTACTGGTTTGCCGTCCTCAAAAACGATTAAGGTCGGGATGGTTTGAACCTTGTATTCAGACGCCAGATCCTGGTTAGCGTCAACATCTACTTTGCAGACTTTAACGTCGGTCAGTTCGCTGCCCAACTGGTCGATGATGGGACCGAGCATACGACAGGGACCGCACCAGGAAGCCCAAAAATCCACCAATACTTTACCTTTAGCCTCCAGCACTTCTTTTGTAAAAGTCGCATCCGTAACATGTACAACTGACATAATAACATCTCCTTTTATCCATATATTTTATATCTATCTTAATTTTACCTACTATTGATAATAATTGCAACAAATAATAATTACATTATCATTGCTAAAAACTCCATAAAATATTCTTTAGCTTTTAAAACGGCAACAAGCACTTTGCTGTAGGCAAAGTGCTTGTTGATATCAAGACCGATATATCTTATATTGATTTTTGCCATCCCTTTTAGCGTCATACAAAGCGATATCGCTTTGCCGGATCAATAAATCCACATCTGCCAGCTGCTCGCTGGCCGCTATACCAAGGCTGGCCGACAGCACGGCAAATTTTTCATTGTGACCTATAGCCCGCTGTAAATTCGTCAAGAAGCGTTCCGCCAGCTCTGCCAATTCAGACTCATCTCTTGGCCCCAGTACCACTGCTAAAAACTCATCACCGCCAATACGGGCGATAAACGATTCGCAGAAAGTATCGCGCAGGACTTCCGCAACCATGATCAAGGCAACGTCACCCGTCTGGTGACCATGAATATCATTGATCTTTTTAAAATTATCCAGGTCGATATAAAAAAGATTGACCCGCTGCACCATATTTTTCAGCTTGCCCATATATTCATAAAAATAACGCCTGTTATAAAGCTCGGTCAGCTGGTCGGTATTGGCGTTATGCAAGATCCTCTTGGATAAACTGCGCTCAACAGTCACATCCCTGCACATACACAACACGCCCACGGCCGTACCAAAAACATCATAAATGGGCTGTTCATAGATTTCCATATTTCTTGCACGGCCATTGACAAACAGGGTAGCATCGGCGTAGCCTTTAGCGTTGATCTCGCCCATATCAAATAAATTCTTATGTTTCCAGGACGCATATTCCTGCCCTAAAAGTGTTTCCCTATCAACGGAGAAATACTGACTGCAGTTTTCATTGGCGTTGATGATGATGCCAGCTTCATTGGTCAACAGCACTGCGAAAGGCAGATTGCGCAGAATGACTTCCAATTCCGCACCCATATTTTCCAGATCGGTAACGTCCTGGGCAATGCCAACCGTACCGATCAACTGATGTTCATCGTCAAAAATCGGTGATTTATAGGTTTTGAACTGACGCATGCCGTGCTTAGTCTTGACCTTTTCGTCAAAGACGCAGGTTTTGCGCTTCTCCAATACGATTTCTTCTGTTTCCAAACAGACATATTCGCCCTGCTCATATTCTTCCTGCTTGATATCCCAGATATAATAATGGCCGCGGCCTTCAACATCGGACTTGGTCTTGCCAACCGCGCGGCAAAAGCCGTCATTGACCTTTAAATGGGCACCCCGGACATCCTTGAACCAGATCAAGTTAGGGATACTGTTGATGGCTGTTTCCAGATAGCTGCGGTACAGGTTACGGTCTTTAACAGTTTTAATCGCCTCAAAAAGACGTTTTAATTTAAAAACAACAAAGGCTTCTCCATAAGGCTGGGCCCAAATATCTGTTAAAAGCTGACAAACTTTCGCAGGCAGCTGCTGCACCAAAGCCGCCGACGCACATAAAACCACTTCCGCACCTGTTTTAGCCTGCTGTAGGGCTTGCAGCACATCAGCATCCACAAGTTCGCAGATGATAATATCGGCAGTTTTTATCGCCTCATCGGCTTCCTTTTGCAGCAGTATCTGATGGGCAAAGCCTTCCAGCGGCGGCATGCTCTGCACAACGTTGTACAAAAAATCGTTCTGGCTCAAAATTAGTATCTCTATTTTATAATGATACATGTTCTCACATCCAGTTATTTCGTTTTCCTCAAAACTATTTTCTCACAGCATTATTGCAACTATGTATTCAACTATATTTATATTAGTTCAAATTATATTTCATAACCTTCGTTTTGTCTACTGCTTAAGCAACTAAAGTATACATTATGTTATACTGTTTTTTATGATAAAAAAACATCCGCACAAGGAGGCCTATCATACAAAACCACGCCGCACTTATAGAAACGGCACTGGCGGAAGCCATGTCTGCAGGCTGGCAGCGGCGAACAACAGTTTTTTTATTTTGTTTACTGGCATACATAGAAAAAGAGCTTCCAAGATTTCTCTTGGAAGCTCTGGACTTACAATAGTGGCGGAGTGGGTGGGATTCGAACCCACGCACGAGTCACCCCGTCTAACGATTTAGCAAACCGTCCTCTTCAGCCACTTGAGTACCACTCCGTTTGACTTACTAGGCTAGTATACACTATCCTGAGACTTTTTTCAAGAGCTGCCCAGCAAATATTTATTGCTATTATGCCGCTCAATTTGTTTTTAATATGGCGGAGAGGGTGGGATTCGAACCCACGGAGGCTTGCACCTCGCTGGTTTTCAAGACCAGAGCCTTCAACCACTCGACCACCTCTCCGTGCTTTTGTTATTATACGGCAAATAAGTATCTGCGTCAAGTTCAGCAGGCAGATTATTGACTGCTCGGCAGCTTTCAGCAGGCTGGTAAATAAAGAAAACCGCCGTCAAAAATGACGGCGGTTTTAGTGTTAAACTGGGTTATGCTTTACCTGCCAAACGTTTGTAGTTATTCAAACGTTCCTGAGCATCCTGTTCAGTTTTAGCGAACAGTGCCTCGGCAGTTTCGGGGTATTGTTTGAGCAGGGAAGAATAACGAACTTCGCCCAAAAGGAACTCTCTGAAATCTGCAGTAGGTTCTTTGGAGTCCAGAACGAATGGGTTCTCGCCTTTCTCTTTCAAAGCCGGGTTGTAACGGTAGTTTGCCCAGTAACCGCAGTCAACAGCACGTTTAGATTCCAGCTGGCTGCAGCCCATGCCTGCTTTCAAACCGTGGTTGATACACGGAGAGTAAGCGATGATGAGGGAAGGACCATCATAAGCTTCGGCCTCGGCGATAGCTTTCAGTGTCTGGTTTTTGTCGGCGCCCATCGAGATCTGCGCTACATAAACGTAACCATAACTCATAGCCATCATGCCCAGGTCTTTTTTCTTAGTCTTTTTGCCGCTGGCAGCAAATTTAGCAATAGCCGCCGTCGGAGTGGATTTAGAGGACTGGCCGCCGGTGTTGGAGTAAACCTCGGTATCGAAAACCATAACGTTAACGTTTTCGCCGGAAGCAAGAACATGATCCAAACCGCCGTAGCCGATGTCATAAGCCCAGCCGTCGCCGCCGAAGATCCAGTGGCTGCGTTTGACGAAGAATTGTTTTTCTTTGTAGAGAGCCGCGCATTTTGTGCATTGGCCCTGGTATTTTTCCAAAGCGGCAGTCAACGCTTCAGCACGCTCGCGGGTACCTTCGCTGACTTCCATATTGTCAAGCCAATCCTGCATAGCGGCTTTCAGGTCAGCCGGGATATCGGCAGCCAAAGCTTCTTTGACCATTTCAGCAACGCGGTCGCGGGATTGTTTTACGCCCAGGTACATACCCAAACCATATTCGGCATTATCCTCGAAGAGGGAATTTGCCCAGCTGGGGCCGTGGCCTTTGCTGTTAGTGGTGTAAGGCATGGACGGCGCGCTGGCACCCCAGATAGAGGAACAGCCGGTAGCATTGGCGATCATCATGCGGTCACCAACAAGCTGAGTAACCAGCTTAGCATACGGAGTCTCACCGCAGCCTGCACAGGCGCCGGAGAACTCGAGCAAAGGCGGCTCGAACTGTACGCCTTTAACAGTATTTTTATTCATCGGATTAGCTTTCGGCGTAACCTTATGGGCAGTATAATCCCAATTAACAGTTTTAGCCAGCTGGCTTTCCAGGGGTTTCATTACCAAAGCTTTTTCTTTAGCCGGGCAGACCTGTTCGCAGTTGCCGCAGCCGGTGCAGTCGAGCGGGGAAATAGCCATATGGAATTTAAGGCCTTTAGCGCCGACAGCATCTTTATATTCCACGCCCTGCGGAGCATTTGCAGCTTCTTCTTCCGTCATCAGGACGGGGCGGATAACTGCGTGCGGGCAGACGAAGGAACATTGGTTACATTGGATACATTTATCCATTTGCCATTCGGGAACATTGATGGCGATGCCACGTTTTTCGTAAGCGGAAGTGCCGCTGGGGAAAGTACCGTCGACATTTTTATTAAAGGTGCTGACAGGCAGGTTATCGCCTTCCAAACGGTTGACCGGGGTCAGGATATTATCGATGAATTCGTTGCCGGTAACCAAAATGTTAGCGTCGCCTTCGGCTTCAGCCCAGGAGGCAGGCACATCGATCTTCACAATAGCGTTGACACCGCGGTCGATAGCGCCATAGTTCATATCCAGAACAGCCTGGCCTTTGAGGCCATAGGAATGGTCAACAGCTTCTTTCAGATATTTGACAGCGTCAGCCACCGGAATGATATCAGCCAGTTTGAAGAAAGCAGACTGCATGATCATATTGATACGGCCGCCCAGGCCGATCTCCTGCGCGATCTTGACTGCGTCGATAGTATAGAAGTTAACAGCGTTTTTAGCAATATAGCGTTTAACGTTGCCGGGCAGGTGTTTTTCCAGCTCTTCCATCGACCAGTTGCAGTTCAGCAGGAAGGTACCGCCTTTTTTCAAGCCGGCAGTAACATCATATTTATCAACATAGGATTGATTATGTACAGCTACGAAATCTGCAAAATTGATCAGATACGGCGCGCGGATCGGTTCGTGGCCGAAACGCAGATGGGAAACGGTGATACCGCCGGATTTTTTGGAGTCGTAGGAGAAATAACCCTGCGCATACATATCGGTGTAATCGCCGATGATCTTGATAGCGCTTTTGTTAGCACCGACAGTACCGTCGCTGCCGAGGCCCCAGAACTTACAGCTCTTCGTGCCTGCGGGGGTAGTATCGAGCGCAGTGGTAACAGCCAGAGAAGTGTTGGTAACGTCGTCTACGATACCGACAGTAAAATTGTTTTTCGGTGCTTCCGCGCCAAGATTTTCAAAAACTGCCAAAATCTCAGACGGAGTCAGCTCTTTGCTGCCTAAGCCGTAACGGCCGCCGATGATAAGCGGGGACATTTCGGATTCGTAGAAAGCGCCGCGCACATCCATGTATAAAGGTTCGCCGAAGGAGCCAGGCTCTTTAGTACGGTCCATAACAGCGATGCGTTTAACAGATTTAGGGATAGCTCCCATAAAATGCTTGATGGAGAACGGACGGTAGAGATGGACCGCCAGCAGACCAACTTTTTTACCTTCAGCGTTAAGCTTTTCAACAACGGTCTGAATGGTTTCACAGGCACTGCCCATAGCGATGATGATCTCTTCAGCATCGGGTGCGCCGTAGTAGTTGAACAAGCCGTATTTACGGCCGGTCAGCTTGCTGATCTCGTTCATATATTCTTCCACGATTTCCGGCAAAGCTTCATAATAAGAGTTTACAGCTTCGCGGGTCTGGAAATAGATATCGGGGTTTTGGGCAGTACCACGTACTACCGGGTTATCAGGATTAAGGCCACGGTTACGGAAAGCAGTTACCGCGTCATAATCAACTAATTTTGCCAGATCGTCATAAGCAAGCGCTTCGATTTTCTGGATCTCGTGAGAGGTACGGAAGCCGTCAAAGAAGTTGATGAAAGGAACACGGCCTTTGATAGCAGCCAAATGTGCTACGGCAGCCAAGTCCATAACTTCCTGCACGCCGCCTTCAGCAAGCAGTGCAAAGCCGGTCTGGCGGGTAGCCATAACGTCCTGATGGTCACCGAAAATAGACAGGGAGCTGGCAGCTAACGCACGGGCAGAAACATGGAACACGCCCGGCAGCAATTCGCCTGCCATTTTGTACATATTGGGAATCATCAGAAGGAGACCTTGCGAAGCAGTGTAGGTAGTAGTTAAAGCACCGGACTGCAAAGAACCGTGCACGGCGCCTGCGGCACCTGCTTCAGATTGCATTTCCAATACTTTTACTGTTTGACCAAAAATATTTTTCTGACCTTGGGCAGACCATTCGTCTACTACTTCTGCCATGGTAGAGGACGGGGTAATAGGATAAATAGCCGCAACATCGGTAAACGCATAAGATATATACGCCGCAGCGGTATTACCGTCCATAGTTTTCATTTTTGTCATTTGATCCCCTTCTTTCTTTTGATTTAGAGTACAAGATATGGGAACCGGCCTTATCGGTTCCTGTGATACGCAAAACAAGTGTGCTTCAGGGCATAGTTCACCCTTGCTCACATAATTAGTATACACTATTTAATCACTTTTGTAAATTTGCTTCGCATGTATACATGTGACAATTATGCAAGTGTTTTGTAAATTTTTAAAACGTGCCAAATGCTTGACGAGTGCTATAATAATGCTACGGAGGTGTTGAATATGCAGACGATAGTTAACTACATCGCAAAATCTCTTCAAGCTCGTATTCCCAGAATAAAAATAGATACAGCCATCGATACTGCTTTAGCGCACCTGACTATACCGAACAAACACGGAGGCAAACCTATAAAAATCCTGGCCAAAGCCCATGCGGGCATCATGGTCATTTATAACAAAACTCCGCGGCTTTTTGCTCTGGACGCTAAAGGGATCGATAAACTCGTCTTTGATATCAGTGAATATCTTAAAGGACGCAGCGTTTATCTGGACCTGCTGAAAAGTGACGGCAGTGCTGGCGACAAGGACTGTATCGCCAATTCTATCGAAGTACAAGCTGAAACCTTTGACATTCTGACAAATTTGATCACCCGCAAAGGGCTTTTAGACAGCTCAGAATTGCAAGAGGCTTTAAACGAAGGAGACATTGTACGGATCAATTACTGGGATCCGCGCAAAAACTACGGTTACAGGCTTGATGGCGACCATCTTGCAAAAATTGCCCTGTGACCCAATAAAAAAGGAACTGCTCAGCAGTTCCTTTTTTATTTAAGCTGTAAATTTATCTAGGCTACAAAAGAGGACAATACGGCAGCCTTAGTAATGATGCCGCGGAAGACCTTTTCTTCGTCTACTACCGCCAGCGGGAAAGTCGCATTGGCAGCGATCGGCACGATGTCTGCTATCGGCGCGTCCAGGTCGTTGACCTGGGGCACGTCGCGGATGATGACTTCGGCAAAACTCTTTTTACCGTCGCGCACAGCCAAAGCCCCGTCCAGGGTAACGATGCCGATAAAGTTCATATGCTCACCGACCACATAGGCACTGGAAACGCCGTTAGCACGCATACTGGTCAGGGCTGTGTTGGCGCCATCGCTGGTTTTAACGATACAGCTGGGCGTAGACATGATGTTGCGCACACAAAAGACCTTGCTGGTGTCGACGTTATGGATAAACTTCTTCACATAATCATCGGCAGGGTTGGCCAGCATCTGCTCCGGCGTATCGATCTGCACCATGCGTCCGTCACGCAGGATACCGACCCGGTTGCCTAATTTAAAGGCCTCATTGATATCGTGGGTGATAAAAACGATGGTCTTGCCCATCCGCTCCTGTATCCGCAGCAATTCAAACTGCAAATCGTTTTTCACTAACGGATCAAGGGCCGAAAAGGCCTCATCCATCAGCAGGATATCAGGGTCGTTAGCCAGTGCCCGGGCAATGCCGACACGCTGCTTCATACCGCCTGAAAGGCTGCTGAGCTTTTCATTTTCGTAGCCGGTAAGCCCCACCATATTGATCATTTCCAAAGCTTTTGCTTCACGTTCTTCCTTACCGATGCCACGCACTTCAAGGCCATAGGCCACATTGCCCAAAACATCGCGGTGGCTTAAAAGCCCCCCGTTCTGGAAGACCATGGAAACTTTGGTACGACGCAGTTCCTGCAGCTGCTTTTCAGTATATTTAGTAATATCTTCGCCGTCGATCAGGATCTCGCCCTTCGTCGGCTTATGCAGCATATTTAAACAACGCACGATGGTGGATTTACCGCTGCCCGACAAACCTATGAGCACGAACAGCTCGCCCCGCTTAACACTGAAGGAAACGTCGCTGATAGCCGCCATGATCCCGGTGGTCTCCATAACGTCCATACGGCTGGCACCAAGCTCCAGCAGTTTAAAGGCAGCTTTTCTTTCATCCATAAAATCGTAAGGTCCGAATAGTTTATATAAATTTTTAACTTCTAATGCCGTATCTTTATCCTGCATCATTTTCCCTCCTTCTGTACCATGCTCTGGGTCAGACGGTCAATAATGATCGCGATGATAACGATGGCAAAGCCGGCGATAATACCGCGTCCGGATTCCATCCGGTTGATAGCTATCAGTACTTCCATGCCCAGGCCGTTAGCGCCGATCATCGCGCAGGTAACGACCATGGCCACAGCCATCATCATCGTCTGGTTGATACCGGTCATAATGGTCGGTAAAGCCTGCGGTATCTGCACCTTAAACAGGGTCTGCCAGCTGGAAGAGCCAAAGGCACGGGATGCCTCGACGACTTCCGTATCGACCTGACGGATGCCGTGACTGGTGAGCCTGATAACAGGCACTACCGCATAAACAACCGTCGCCAGTACCGCCGGCACTTTACCGGGACCCAGCAGCATAACGGCCGGGATCATATAGACGAAGGTCGGCATCGTCTGCATCGCGTCCAATATAGGCCGCACTATCGTATCCGCACCCCGTACTGCCGCCAGGGCCACGCCTATCGGCAAACCGATCAGCAGCGAAAAAATAACTGCCGTGATAACGATGGCCAGGGTCTCGTTCATCATCTGCCAATAACCGCAGGCGCCGATCAAAAAGAGCAGCCCGCCGTAAAGCACACCGGTTTTATAACTGCCCATCAATTTTTTCGTAGCGAAAATAACCAGTAAAATCATCAGCCACCAGGGAATAATATCCAAAGCGCCATTGATGCCATTGATAAACACACTGAGCATTCTTTTGACGGCGACAAAAAAAGCGCCGTAGTTAATATTGATATAACGTACAAATTCGTCTATAGGTTCTGCTATATTTAAACTGATAGCAGGAAAATTCACTAACCAATTAGTCATATGCCCACCCCCTTATTTTTCTTTTAACGCAGCTCGTACGGCCTCGGCTTTATCCTGAGGCAGCCATTGGGCAAGCAGGTCGTCGTGCTGCTGTAAAAACCACCGCGCAGCCTGATCGTAGGTCGCTTTGTTATCGGCAATATACGCCAGGGCCTCGGCCGTCAAAGCACTGGAAGTATGATATTTTTTCAAAAATTCCGTATATTCGGGGAAGCGTCCGGGCAGGCGGCTATTAGCCGCTACCATGACCACTACCGAAGGGGCAGCTGTTTTGCCTTCTGCGAAGCCCTGTTCAGTATAAGGCTCGTCTTCTAAAAGCACCATATCCAGCTTGCCGCTGATCCAGGTCGGTTCCCAGTTATAACCTACGATAGGCAGCCCTCTTTCATAGGCCGTTATAAAAGCCGTATTTAAGGTTGCCTCACTGCCGGGCCGGAAATAAATGTAATTTTTATCCAAACCATAGTATTCATATTTTTTGAACATCACTTCATCGACGGCCCAGCCGGGGATAGCACCGTAAATGCGACCCTTGGAGGGATTTTCCTCATCGACGAAAATATTACTGTACCGCGCCAGGTCAGCGACCTTTTTTAAATCTGGCGCTACCGGGGCGATGCCGCGTTGTGGATCACCTTCGATAACATAGCGGGGCACATACAAGCCTTGCCTGTTATCATCGAAATTGACACCCAAATCGACAATACCACCCGCCGCCTTATCCGCCTGATAAGTAGCGACATTATCGGTCCACAGTTCCATATTGACGTCCACGTCACCACGCACCAGCGCGGCTTCCATAATGGGCGTTGAACCATTCATGGTTTCTACTTTTAAACCATAAGCCTTTTCTGCGATCAAACCGGCTACCGCGTTATGAAACTTAACGCTATCCCAGCCGGCGTCAGAAAAAACTATCGTTTTTTCATTGCTGCCACCGCAGCCTGTCAAAAGCAGCATACATAACAGTGAACTTAACAGAAATAGTATTTTCTTCCTCATCAAAATCCCCCCCTTTTCATTCCGACAACTTTATGTTATCATTGAGTTGTCTCTATCTGCTTTTTTAGTTTAACGCACTTGTAAAAACTTGTCAATTTACTTTAATTACTTTTTTACAGGGTCAATAGCGTCGTCAAGAGGCTGTCTGTGCTATAATAGGGACCAGCCGAAAATTATCCGTTTCATAAAATTTTACTTATTTTTTACCGCAAAGGATCGACATCATGGCTAACAAACACAAAATCGCAGAACCTATCTACCAGAAAATAGCAATCGACATCGCTGCCAAAATAGCCGCCGGCAAATACAAGGTCGGCGAAAAAATCTACGGACGTTCGATGCTGGCCGCCCATTATGCCGTTTCGCCCGAGACTATCAGGCGCTCCATGTTCATGCTGCAGGACGTTGGCATCGTCGCCATCGAATCAGGCAGCGGCAGCACCGTCCTCTCGGCCGAGCGGGCCGCTCAGTTGGTAGGGCGCTTCCGCAACATCTCTACCATAACTGAACTGAAAAAAAATATCGAGACCTTATCGGCACAGCAGAAAAAGCAGCAGGACGATATTTTGGCTAATGTACACCATCTGCTGGAATATATCGAAAAATTCCGTCTGGCTTCACCGATCCTGCCCTATGAAGTAAAGATCACCAACGAGTGCCGTTTTTTAGGTAAAATGATCTCGGAGATCAACTTCTGGCAAAGCACCGGTGTTACAGTCGTCGCCATCCGCAAGGGCGAGCAGCTGATCGTTTCACCCGGCCCCTATGCCTTATTTGAACCCGGCGACGTGTTCATTATGGTGGGACCGGAAGACAGCCACAGCAAGGTACAGGATTATCTTTACAAGATTTGAACAGCAAAAGAGGACTTACGTTAACGTAAGTCCTCTTTTATTTTTTATTGTTTTTTGCGGTGCTCTTCCAGGTACTGCCCCACGATCTTGACGGCGCAGTAATCACCACACATAGAGCAGGCTTCATCCTCGCCCTTGTTCTTTTTATTGCGGTAGGCCTGAGCCTTCACCGGATCGAGGGCTAAACGGATCTGCTCCGGCCAGTCCAGGTTTTTACGGGCCACAGCCATCTCCCTGTCCCATGCGATGGCCTGCGGCAGACCTTTAGCAATATCGGCGGCATGGGCGGCAATGCGGGTAGCTATCACCCCTTCGCGCACGTCATCGATATCGGGTAATCCCAAATGCTCAGCCGGCGTCACATAGCACAAAAAATCGGCGCCGCTGACTGCCGCCAAAGTACCGCCGATAGCGGAAGTGATATGGTCATACCCGGGCGCCACATCAGTCACCAGCGGCCCCAGCACATAAAAGGGCGCACCGTGGCACAGACGTTTTTGCAGCTGCATATTGGCGGCGATTTGGTTATAGGGCACATGGCCAGGCCCTTCTACCATCACCTGCACACCTCTGTCCCAAGCCCGTTGGGTCAGCTCACCTAAATTCAGCAGTTCCTGGATCTGCGCCCGGTCGGTAGCGTCAGCCAGGCAGCCCGGCCGCAGCCCGTCGCCCAGACTAATCGTTACGTCATATTCAGCGCAGATATCCAATATTTCATCGTAATATTCATACAAAGGGTTTTCCTTATCGTTGTGCAGCATCCAGCCGGTAATAAAACTGCCGCCACGGCTCACCACGTCCATGATCCGCCCCTCGGTCGTCAGGGCATGCAGCACCTGCCGGTTGATACCGCAGTGGATGGTCATAAAGTCTGCCCCATCGGCCGCCTGCTGACGGATGACCGCAAACAGATCCTCTTTGGTCATTTCTACAACAGCGCCACGTTTTTTGATAGTCTCGACCGTAGCCTGATAGATGGGCACCGTACCCACCATAACTGTCGATGCGTTGATAATAGCCTTACGGGAAGCGTCGATATTATCCCCTGTCGAAAGATCCATCACCGCATCGGCACCAGCTTCGATAGCGGCACGCAGCTTGGCAAGTTCCGGCTCCGGGTCTGGATAAGCGCTGGAAGTACCAATATTGGCATTGACCTTGACCGACAAGCCCTGTCCCACACCGCGGGGCACCAGATTTTTGTGTCTGCTGTTGCAGCAGATCGCTATGGTGCCTGCCGCCACGCCCTCTCTGATAAACTCCGACGCCAAATCCTCCTGTGCCGCTACCTGGCACATCGCCTCGGTAATGATGCCCTGACGGGCCAACTGCATCTGTGTTGCCATGATCAATTCTCCTTTCAAAATAAAAAGCCAATCTCCCGCAGGAAATTGGCTTTTGCTCGCGCTTGTGCCACTTCCCTACGCCGGTATTATCCGGAAATCAGGTTCTAAGGGTCGGCCTTGCGGCCTCTCAGCATAATGCGCCCCCAGTGGATAGACTTATGATATTAAATTAACTTTAGCATTTTACACCTGCAATAGCAAGTAAAACTTAAATTTTATCGCCAGCCTCATAAACATGGTAGCCGCCTTTACCGCTTTTTTTGACAACATAGGCGGCCATATCAGACAAATGGACAAGGACGTCGAAGTCGCGCCCATGCTCGGGGAAGAAACAGATGCCAACGCTGGCCGAAACAACGACGCCGGAATATTCAGCCTGTAATACGCCGCACAGAGCTTCAGCCCGTTTGACAGTTGCCTCGCGCGAAAGGCCCGGCGCGTAAATATAAAACTCATCGCCGCCAAAGCGGCCGATAACATCGCCGGTGCGGAAGAACTGGCGCAGCTTCGCCGCCATTTCCTGCAGCACTTTGTCACCAACCTGATGCCCCAGTGTATCATTAACTGTTTTAAAGTTATCCAGATCAGCAAATATGAAGCTGCCAAAAGTAGCCTGCTGCAGCAGCGGCTCTACCACGGTTTTAAAACCTGCTTTATTATAGACGCCAGTCAGTTCATCAAGCCTGCTTTTATCCTGCAGCTCGGCCTTTTCACGCATTTCCTCATCTATATTATCCAGCTTGCCTACCAGGCGGATCACCGTATCATGCTTGATTATGCAGTTGGCCCGAGCCCTGAACCAGTGCTGCTCGCCGTTAGCGTAGCCAAGCAGCAGTTCCGCACTGTCCGAATGTTTTTCTCTGATGATCTTCTCGACGAAACTACTGACAGCGTCGATATTTTCAGCCTCCAGAGGCTGCTGTGCTACCGGCGCAACGCCGCCTGCCAAATTTACAAAAGGCTCAAAACCAAAGATCGCCCGGTATAAAGGCGACCAGGCGATATGCCTTGGCAGCACGTCTACGTCAAAAATTATTTCGTTCGAAGCTTGTACCATCAGGTCGTAGCGTTCCTTCTCCAACGCCAGCTCCTGGATGATGCGTTTCTGCTCGCTGATATCGACGATAACGCAGTACATGAGCAGTACGCCGTCCTTATCCACGCCCACGCTGCCACGAACCAGAGCCGGTATATAATGGCCATCCTTATGCAGCAGCCGCATTTCCAGGTCGATTTTATCGTCAAGATGCCATTCACCCGTCAGCAGTGCTTGAAATTTAGCCATATCTTCATCATAGATCAAATGGGCCTGTAGCAGCGACGGTACTTTTTCCAGTTCAGCGCGGCTATGGCCGATCAGCTTCAAAAAACCATCATTGGCGTAGCGAATACAGAAGCCTACCTCATTGACTAAAGTCAGCACACCGCCGTTGATATTGTCGGCGATCTGGCGCAGCATCTCTTCTCTTTCCCTGATCTCGCGCTGTACTTCTTTATTTTCCAGCCATTTTTTCGCCCCATAGGTACTAAGCAGCCAAACCAGAAAAGCAAGTCCGACATTCAGGAAAATGATTTTAGTACCGATCCAGCCCCCGACCCTGTCGACCTCTAAAATACACTTGGTGTTTGGCAGATCGATATTATACGTACGCCCGCCATACATAGCCATAGCCTCGTGGTTAGAAGCGGCGATGGTAAGCCGGCCGCCGTTTTCCAGCTTGTAAAGGTGATACCTGTATTGCTGCCCGTCCAGGGCGGCAAAATTTATATTCTGCAAAGCGTAATGCTTACTGTCAGGGTTCATGCTCAATGTAATGGCCACAAACCCCCAGGGAGAACCGTCCTGATTTCTGACGGCAACGCGGCCTGTCAGCACCAGTTCCTGATCCTGCACCCGCCTGAACGGCCCTTCGATGACCAGCTCGCCCTGCTTCTGATAGACCTTGCTGATAGCATCGTCTCTGCCAGGCAGCGACATTAGATCGAGTCCCAAAGCACTCTTATTTTCTTCATAAGGGTAGCAGTAGGAAATAACACTTTTAGCAGGCACACCATCAACAACAGGCCCTTCTGCCCGTGCCAGCGAAACATTCTTGATCAACGTCATATCATCGAAAGCCGCACAGACGCTGTCCATTCTGGCAATGCCGATATCCGACATATTCCGGTAACCTTTTGCGTTCACAGCTATTTTGTTACCCCGCGCATCCAGCATCCCCTGTTCGATCAACTCTCTTAAAACAAAGGCGTCATCGTAAAGGTCCATCAGCTCGTAACGAATCTGCGAACCGTAGCTTTGCGCCAAAAAAGCAGCCCGCTCACGGGTATATTTATAAGTATCATAAAGACTGACGCTTGCAGCAGCAGCGCAAACCAGTGCCGCAGTTATACTAAGCAGCAGCAGGTATTTGATATTATAAATACGTTTTTTCGCCATGTCGGGCCTCCTTACAACAATATTCTAACCTTACTTTTATTATAGCTTATTTCATATCATCGGACATCATTTTTATTTATTTTCCAAATATTTTTAGCCATTGGCACATATTCGCAAAAAAAAGCCTGCCGACATTATTTGTCGGCAGGCTTTGAGCTTAACGATCAGCCAAAAATTACCACTGCATCCTTACATTTGATGCGCAGCAAAGCTGTCTCAAATACGCGGAACTCATGATTAAGTTTAGCAGAGCCCAAATAACCGGTAATAAGATCCTGGCCAATGACAAGGTCCATATTCTGCGGTTCGGCGCAGACCAATACGGCTTTATTGAGACCCAAAGCCGGAGTCATATATAATCCACCGCCCACCAGGTTTTTGATGCGTTCACTTTCAAGCAATCCGGTGCTGACCTGCAAACGCTGTAATTGAGCGTAAAGATCAGGGCTGACTGCCAAAGCGTAACGGCCTCTCAAATTCTTGTCCGCAAAATGCTGCAAACCTTTAACTACGTCACTAAAAGCACTCTCGTCTTTGCTCCAATCGGATTTTTTGACTTTGAAAGCGCCCTCGACAGTAGCCAGGCCTTCATAACCGGCTTTAGGGTTACCGGCAAAAATCATCAGGTCTTCTTTTTGAGCACAGGCATTAGCGGCTGCGCTTACTGCGGCCAGATCGATAGGCATACCGATCATTTTAGCCTGTTCCATATCTCTCCAGGATAAAACGAAATCCCTGTAGATCATGGGCAATTCTTTAAAGCTGCGTCCGGTAACTTTTACCGCTTCCTCTTCTTCACCGAAGAAATCGACGCTGCCTTTTTCAGCCGGGGTCAGCACATCTACATTCACGCTTTGAGCGCCTGCGCCCAAAGGACCGTAGATCTGCAAAAACTTACGGCCAACCAAAACATTTCTTGCCGCATTGACAGCGGCGCTATCGATAGCCTGCCATTGTTCGGCAGACAAGCTTACGTCATCACGCATTAAAAATTCCATAACCATACCTCCTATTTATCCAGCAGACTGCCAACGGTAGTCGCTTTATTGGTGACTTCCGTTTTGTCATCGGCAATGCCGGCCGCTTTCATTCCTAAACCTTCCAGCATTTCCTTAACTTCGCCTTCGCCGGAAATAAAATGCTCGGCTTCTGCCGGGTCCAGATAACGCAGCAGGGTCATCAGTTCGCCGACATGGGCTTTTTCTTCATCACGGATATCGGCAATAACCATTTTTGCCACTTCGTCATCAGTTGCCTGTACATGGGCGTCATACAGGTAAATAGCTTCCAGCTCACCTGCAATATCCAGACGTACGGCTTGGATAAGTTCCTCTTTGGTTAATTTTCTGTTGACATTACCTTGAAACGGGTTTGCAAAATTTGGCATTACTGCCACCACCTTCCTGATTTTGTTTATTTGCAGTGTGTAATCGCAACAAATAAAAATTATCTTTTACCATATTATAGCACTGTAAATTTAAAAAAGCAATTAACTTTTCGCATAGTACTGCGTGACGGAAAACTTCTCCGTACTTTTATTATAACACCGCTGCTGTTTTCTACAACCCAAAAACCAGCTCCTTAAAGTATTTTTTGCTAAGATAATCACTTACAAAAACTAAAAAACAGCCGCCCCACGCGGAGCGGCTGTTTTGCTGCGGCTTAACTAAAGCAGCGCAGCAGCAGGACCCATATGGGCGGCACCAAAAGTGCCGGCAGCATATTAAGGGTCTTAAATTTTTTCAATTCTAAAATAGCCAAGCCCGAGCTCATAATAAAGACGCCGCCAATAATGGATATCTCCGTCATCAGCTCCGCCGTTAAAAAGGGTGCCAACCAGCCGGCAAACATATAAATGGATCCCTGCCAAACGAACAGTACCAGGCCAGCCAGGCCGATACCGATGCCATAAGCCGAAGCCAATACCATCGAAGCGACAAAATCAAGTGTCGCATTAGTAAAAAGATAGGTATTATTGCCGTACAACGCACTTTCGACAGGACCCAAAATAGATAGAGTACCGATGCAGAACAGCAGGATCGCCGTCGCCAAACCCTGCCCCAGGTCAGAGCCGCCTTTAAAGCGTCCGGCCAGCCCTTGGAAACGTCCGTCGATATCCAGCGCCGTACCAAGCACGCTGCCGATAGCCAGGCTTAAAATGAACAGGACCGGGAACTTACTGTGCGGCATATTGCTGACCACAGCATTGGCGCCAAGGCCTACCGTTGCCAGACCTAAAGCGTCAAACAGGGCCTTTTTATAATTTTCTTTGATGCCCCGTCCAAAAACACTGCCCAGCAGGCTGCCTGCCAGAATAGTGCTTGTATTGACGATAGTACCCAGCATTGCCTCATTCCCCCATTGATAACATTTTGTACCTTTATATTATATGCTTTTCGGCGGCAACAAACAACTACAACAGCTCGCCGTAACGTTTGATATAAAGTTTTTTCATTACCGTGGCCAAAGCCATGTAAGCCAGCGTGATAGCGGCCAACCAGCCGAAATAATCAGCAGGCAGCGATGCTAGCCCGATAGCGTGACCCGCAGCGGTAAAGGGTATCACTGTCAGTACTGCAATGCCAATAAAGGTGAGCAGCGTGACCGGGGCCGACGCATGGCTTTGCAGGAAGGGGATCTTCGGCGTTCTGATCATATGGATGACCAGAGTCTGCGTCCACATGGATTCTACGAACCAACCGGCCTGGAACACGGCGATATACAGCGCCTGCTGCGCCGGATCGGTCAGTTGATGGAACAAGAGTCCTCCTACAGCCGCCGGGCAAATGATGAAATACATCAGCGCGTAGGTCGCGATGTCAAAAACTGAACTGGTCGGCCCGATCCAGATCATAAAATTGCTGACGCTGGAAGCATCCCATTTTCTGGGCCGGGTCAAAAATTCCTTATCCACGTTATCCCAGGGGATCGCCGTGCAGGAAATATCATAGATCAAATTAAGCAAAATCAGATGGATGGACGCCATAGGCAAAAACGGCAGGAAGGCGCTGGCGATCAGGACCGAGAAGATATTGCCGAAGTTGGACGAAGCCGTCATCTTGATATATTTGATCATATTGGCATAAGTTTTGCGGCCTTCGATGATGCCCTTTTCCAGCACCAGCAGGTCTTTTTCCAGCAGGATAACGTCAGCAGATTCCTTGGCGATATCGACTGCCGTATCGACAGAGATACCCACATCGGAAGCCTTCATGGCCGCCGCATCGTTGATACCGTCGCCAAGATAACCTACAGAATGGCCATTTTCACGCAGCAACCGCACGACCCTGGCTTTTTGGGCCGGGGCTAATTTGGCAAAAACAGTGGTAGTTTCAGCCGCTGCTGCCAGTTCTTCATTGCTCATGGCCTCCACTTCACTGCCCAGCAGCATTTTTTCTATGGACAGCCCCACATGGCGGCACACACATTTAGTGACCTTCTCGTTGTCGCCGGTCAAAATCTTCACGGCAACACCGTGCTCCTGCAGCGCTTTGATGGCTGCGGCCGTAGTTTCTTTCGGCGGGTCGAGGAAAGCCAGATAGCCTATCAGTACCATCTCGTTTTCATCGGCAACCGAAAAAGCGCCAACAGGCGACGGGTTAGTTTTTTGGGCTACAGCGATGACGCGCATCCCATCCTCGTTCAACTCGTCCACTTTCTCCATCACGATTTTTTTCATGGAAGCGGTCAGCGGCACTACCCGGCCTGCATATTCTACGAAAGCTGAAATATTGAGCATTTCTTCCACGGCACCCTTGGTGATCATCTGGGTCTTGCCATTTTTATCTTCCACCACCACGCTCATGCGGCGGCGTTCAAAATCAAAGGGTATTTCGTCCACCTTGTTATAAAAGTTTTCCAGGTCGCCCAGCTGGTCGTGCTGCGTTTCCTGTTCCAGCTTCGTCCTGCTGATAATGGCGATATCCATCAGATTTTTCAACCCGGTCTGGTAAAAGCTGTTCAAAAAAGCGTGACGCAAGACCCGAGGCGCTTCGTTGCCTTCGATATCCAGATGGTATTCCAGCACTACCTTGTCCTGGGTCAGCGTACCTGTTTTATCGGTGCAGAGGATATCGATAGAGCCTAAATTTTGGATAGAATTAAGATTTTTGATGATGACTTTTTCTTTAGACATCGATACCGCGCCCTTAGCCAGGCAGGTAGTAACGATCATCGGCAGCATTTCCGGAGTCAGGCCGACGGCCACCGAAATAGCAAACAGGGCGGCGTTCATCCAGTCGCCTTTGGTAAAACCGTTGATGAACAGTACCACCGGCACCATGACCAGCATAAAGCGGATCAATACCCAGGAAACGGAATTAACGCCTTTTTCAAAGCTGGTTTTGGGTGGCTTGCCGCTCAGTGCTCTGGCCATCTCACCCAGCAGCGTATCGTTGCCCGTAGCCACAACAACGCCGACGGCAGTGCCGCTGATAACATTGCTGCCCATAAAGGCCAGATTGGAATTTTCGGTAATGGCGGCAGCCGCTTCTGCCTGACACAAGTATTTTTCTACCGGCTCACTTTCACCGGTCAGTGCCGACTGGCTGACAAACAGGTCTTTCGCAAAAATGATGCGGATATCAGCCGGCACCATATCGCCTGCCGATAAATGCACGATATCGCCTACCACCACTTCGTCCAGCGGTATTTCCTGCTGCCCCGTTTCCAACCGCTCTACACAGGTAGTAGTTTCGATCATCGCCGACAGCTTGGCTGCCGCGTTGCCGCTTCTGGTCTCCTGCACAAAACGCAACAGTCCCGAAATCAGTACCATCGTCGTAATGATGATCACAGTGATGGCGTCTTCCTCGCCCGGATCGGCCAGATAAATATCCGTAAAGCCCGACACCACAGCCAGCACGAATAAGATAGCCGTGAACGGATTAACAAAAGCCTTGCAGATACGGGTAAACAGCGACTCCTTCTTGCCGTGGGTCACCACATTGTCGCCATAGCGATCACGCACGCTTTCCACCATGCCCGTAGGCAGCCCTTTGCCTGTAGTGCCCAGCTGCCGCAAAACAGTGTTTACATCATGGCCTGCGGCAAAACGCAGCCTTTCGCTGACCTGCTCACGATGCAGGATCTCCTGCGGGTTATTTTTAAAAAACAGTAATTTCTTTTTCATTGTCTTCTACCTCCTTACGGTTAATAATGCGTACTTTCAGGAAAGTAGGACATACAACGAAAAGCCAAAGCATCTATATGTGATTGTCGTGGAAGAACAGACGCCCTGATGGCAGACTGCTTCCTCTTACTTCGCCTTTTGGTTTTATGCCCCTACTGCCTCCTGCGTCCATTCTTCTCACCTCACTTATTTCTAAAAATATTTATTATAAAATCCTGCGGTGGGCCGTGGAAATATAAAAAACCCGCGTCAATGCCTAAACAAAGACGCGGGCAATAAATATACACCCTTACAGTTCAAATCAGAACCGGCCCTGTTCAAGCTTTAACTCCACAGGGCGATGAAACTGCGTTAGATTATGCCTTGTTTTCGACATAGCCTGTTCAAACCTGCTCATGGTGTCTCCACCACTCCGCGGCAGCAGTCCGTATCCCTATGGTAGCCTCACCTACCAGAATATCCAGCTTCTAGATTATACATTAAGCTATTTAAGTTTGTCAACACTTTATTTTCTTAAATTTTCTTCTTCAAATTTCAAACATCTTTCTTCATAACCGTCGATCTTATTGTCAAGCCGTTCCAATACTGCCTGCATTTCAACTATTTTAAGAGCAAGCTGCTGGCGCTGTTCTACCAAAAGTTCTTTGCGGGCACCGATCGTGTCCGCTCCCTGATTGAACATGGCCACATACTCGATCAGCATTTCAACCGGTATACCAACACCACGCATACATTTGATAAATTCGACCCAATTACAGTCAGTCTCATCGTAAGTACGGATACCGCTGCTACTGCGCTTTACCGGCGGGATCAGACCGATCCGCTCATAATAGCGCAATGTATCTGCTGTCAAACCAAATTTTTTACTCACTTCGGCAATCGTCATGGGGCAGCACCTCCTCGTTGCCTTTATTCTAACACTTAGAGTTCACTCCAAGTCAAGCAGAATTTGTCACTGCACCGCTCAACGGTTTATTCACCAAAAACAGCTGCTGCCTGCCGCATATTCTCGATCACCGCTACCTTAAAGGGGCAGCGCTTTTCGCAGGCACCGCAGCCTACGCACTCGCCAGCCTTATGGGCCAGTACTTTATAATGCTCCCGCACGGTCTCCGGAACGCCATTTTGCGCCCTGGTCAAATTCAAAAACTTGGTTACCGTTGCCACGTCGATGCCTTTGGGACAGGGAGCACAATGGCCGCAGTACATACAATGCCCTTCCCAGTTAATTTTAGGGAAGGAAGCAAAAGCCGCCGCGTAATCTTTTTCAGCAGCGGTCGCCGTAGTATAAGCAATGCACGCCTTCAGCTCGTCCACCGTGTGTGAACCAGCCATCACTGCCGCCACGCCCGGGCGGGTCAGCGCATAATGCAGGCACTGATTGACCGTCAACGCCTTGCCCGCCGGTGAAAGTTCCTCGCTTAAAAGGTCACCGCCGCCAAAAGCCTTCATAACGGTGATGCCCACGCCTAAACGGCTACATGCTTCGTACAGCGCTTCTCTTTCCGGATCCATATTTGAAAGCTGCTGCTCATAGTTTTTTCCGTCCCACAGGTCATAGCAATCTTCACCGCCTGGCTGTAGGTCATAACAGGGATTAACACTGAACATCAATACGTCGATCAGACCGCTTTTGACTGCTTCCAAAGCAGCTACAGGGTTATGGCTACTCAAACCGATATGTTTGATTTTGCCCTGCACCTGCATTTCTCTGGCATACTCCATCACAGGGCCATTGGCTACTTCATACCAATCCTCTAAGGCGTCCACATAATGGATCATTCCAATGTCGATATAATCGGTCTCCAGCCGGGCCAGCAGATCCTCGAAGCTATCACGTACTTCCTGCAGCACACGGGTACGTTTGTACTGCCCCTCCTGCCAGATAGTACATAGATGGGCCTGCAAAATAAATTTACCGCGGCGGCCTCGCAGCCATTTGCCTAAACGGCTGCGCATCTCCGGCTGCGGAGCATACAGGTCGATACAATTGATGCCTGCTTGCTCTGCCGCTAACAACAAAGGTTCCATCAAAGCTCCTTCGCTAGCAACAAAGCCCTCACAGCCTAAAGCTATGGCGCTGACTTTCAGGTCGGTACGTCCTAATTCACGATATTCCATTCTTCTCGCTCCATTTCTTTACTAAACTCCAGCTCATCTGCTTTTTAGCGCAACGCCAGTATCAACAGCAAGTACAGCAATGGCTGATGCAGCAGATAAACGGTCAGCGAATGACGGCCACAGCAGCTTAAACAGGCGTTGCCACGGCCAAAGGCATCAGGCAACCTGCCCTAGCGCGCACTGATACGAAAAGCATAATAACCGGCCAGATATAAAAACAGCCAGGGAAACAACGAAAAATAATCGCTGGAAGCAAAACCAGCTTCCGTAAAGCCCAGATAAGTAGTCAGTTTATTTTTATACAGCACCGCCGGCAGCCGTGCCATGTTCCATTGTTCAAAGCCTATATAGCCGTCGTTGATATTACGGGTCAGCACAAACAATGCGGCATTGGCAAAAAGTCCCCAACCAGGACGCACTTTAGCTACCCACCCTTCAACGGCAGCCATCAGCAGCATCGCCGAACCCAGAAAAAACAAGATCCCGAAAACAACAGCCTGATCGGGCACAAAAACGTGCGTTATTACAGCTACCAGCACCCCGCCAGCTATGACATGCAAGCCGCGCCTTACGGGACGCCGCCCCAGTGGCCAGCAAAAACCAGAAAGAAAGATGAACAGCCAGCAAAAACTTTGCTGCCACCAATAACAGGCAGCACTTTGGAACCAGGGCAATTCTACCTGAAACAAATACACCAGATCCCAGAAAAAATGATAAACGATCATTCCCAGCAGCAGCAACCCCCGCAGGCTGTCTAAAAAATCATACCTTGCGCCACTATTTATCCTCTCCATCTAACAGCCCTTCCTTCGCGGTAAAGTTTCAGCGAAGCACTTTGTCCAGCCAGTTTACTATGGCAGTTTGTCCCGACGCCGCGTCAGAACCACGGACCGCCAGTCCTTCTTTTAGCTCGGCTCCCGGGCAAACCAGTGCAATATCCTTCATACTGCGCCCCAAGCCGCTGCCCTCGTGCGTGCAGAAGGGATAGATGGTTTTGTTATGGAAATCGAATTTTTCCAAAAAGGTCAGCACCGCCATCGGCAGCGTCCCCCACCAGATAGGATAGCCTAAAAATATCCCTTCATACTCTGCCAGCGAGGGTGGATAAACGGCCAGCCGGGGGCGGGAACCATTACGCTGTTCCTTTTGGGCAATGGCACTCATTTCCTGATAACTGTCCGGATAAGGATTGACTGTTTCCAGCTTCACCGCCTCACAACCAGTCTGCTGCACCAGTATCTCGGCAGCCAACTGCGTATTGCCTATGGCCAGTTCGACAGTTTTACCGCCGCTGTAATTTTCTCCGGCGCGCGAAAAATAAACGATCAGATTTTTTTCTTTATTAAAACTCATTTTCCTGCTCCTTTTACAGCATAACACTTAAAGTTAACTCTAAGTCAAGAGCCAACCTGTTCTTTATATATTATATAACACTATACGGCAAATATTTATTAACTGCAATAAAAAAAGCTTTCGAGTATACTCTCGAAAGCTTTAACTGTTGATTGGTGCGAGTGACAGGAATCGAACCTGCACGTCGTAAGACGCTAGATCCTAAGTCTAGTGCGTCTGCCAGTTCCGCCACACTCGCAAACAGACAAAAAAATGGTGATCCACCCGCGACTCGAACGCGGGACACCCTGATTAAAAGTCAGGTGCTCTACCGACTGAGCTAGTGGATCACATTGGCTGGGGCGGCTGGACTCGAACCAACGCATGCGGGAGTCAAAGTCCCGTGCCTTACCGACTTGGCTACGCCCCAAGATTTGGAAATATTGGATAAATTGTGGGGTGACTGGAGGGGATCGAACCCTCGAAATAACGGAGCCACAATCCGCCGTGTTAACCGCTTCACCACAGCCACCAAATTGGCCAAACTTTATAGCTTGGCGACGAATGTTATTCTACCATAGCCACTAATCTATGTCAATCTTTTTTATAAAATTTTTTACATTTTTTTGCAGTTTTTCCTACTTGCAAACAGCTATAGCTTCGATTTCTACTTTTACACCTTTAGGCAGCCCGGCAACCTGCACGCAGGACCGCGCCGGCGGATTAATGGGGAACTTTTCGCCGTAAATACTGTTAACCGCGCCGAAGTCTTCTAAATCGGTCAGGAATACCGTAGTTTTAACGATATCGGCAAAGGTCAGGCCCGCTTCAGTTAAAACGCCTTCCATATTTTGCAGCACTCTGATGGTTTGTGCTTCAACACCTTCGTCTACAACTTCGCCGGTTTCTGGGATCAGCGCGATCTGGCCCGACATATAAAGCATGCCGCCCACCTTGATAGCTTGAGAATAAGGGCCGATAGCGGCCGGTGCATTTTTAGTACTGATAACTTCTTTCATTTTAAAGCCTCCATTCAATGATCTTATTTAAGTTTTGCGTTTATTTTTTGCTGTCTGCGTCAAAATAGGCCTTCGCCCAGGCCAAAGCCGTTGGGGTCTGGGCCAGCCCGCCTTCAGCCGTTTCTTTCAGTGTACAGGGCAGACGGTCACCGACCGCTTTCATGGCGTCGATAGCTTCGTCAGCCGGGATAAAGCTGGTGATGCCGGCCAGAGCCAGTTCAGCCGCCAGCAAAGCCTGTGCCGCCGCACCGCCGTTACGCTTGATGCAGGGCACTTCTACCAATCCGGCAACAGGATCGCAGACCAGGCCTAACATATTTTTAAAAACCATAGCCACTGCATGCCCGACCTGCTCGGGCGTACCACCCAGCACGTCTACGGCGGCACCAGCAGCCATAGCGGCGCCGCTGCCACATTCGGCCTGACAGCCGCCCATAGCACCTGACAAAGAGGCCCTGTTGGCAATGACCAGGCCGATATTGCCTGCCACCACCAATGCCTCCGCCATCTGCTGAGGTTCAAGTGCATAATGTTTTTTTAAAGCCAGCAATACACCCGGCAGTACGCCGCTGGCGCCTGCCGTTGGAGCCGCCACGATGCGGCCCATGGCTGCGTTGCACTCGCCCACTGCCATAGCGTAAGCAACGGCATCATTGACCACGCCGCCCAAAATGTTTTTATAACCGGCTTCCTGCCGTGCTGCCTGCAATTTTTTAGCAGCGCCGCCAGTCAGACCGCTGTGCGAAGGCACACCGGTCAAACCAAAGGCCACCGATTCTTCCATAACCTGCAGCAGCGCCGCCATCTGTTCCAAAACAGCGTCTGCCGAAAGCTCCAGTTCTTCACTGCTGCGCTCCAGCAGATAGGTATGTAAAGGCACCTTCCGTACAGTAGCTTCGTCGATCCATGTTTTTAAAGAAATTTTTTCGTTGATCACGGCACACCTCACAAAACATTGCGGATAAACCGCACCGATTGCATCGGTTCTAAAGCTGCAACTAAATTGACGATCGGTTCCGGCACGACCTGGTCACACTCGATGACCATGGTAGCCATACCGCCTTTATTAGCACGGAAAACACGCATACTGGCAATGTTGATGCCCGCACTGGCCAGCGCGCTGCTGACCAGCGAGATCACGCCCGGCTTGTCTTTGTGCAGGGTCAGGATCGCCGGGAAACGGCCGCTTAATTCCACAGCAGCGCCGTCGATGGAGGTAACCAATACCTGCCCACCGCCGATAGAGGAACCGATAACTTCACACTGCCTGCCATCGGCCGCCGTCAATTTAAAATACACCGTATTGGGATGGGTAAGGTCGCCTAAATTGATAGTCGAAAATTCGTATTCCAGCCCTTGCTCAGCAGCAAACTCTTTGGCCTGTGGGATGCGCGCGTCATCTGGCAACCAGCCCATCAGCCCTGCCAAAAGCGCCATATCCGTACCATGGCCGCGATAAGTCTGGGCAAAGCTGCCATGCAAAGCGATCTGCGCTTTGACAGGCCAGGCACCCAAAATGCTGATCGCCAGCAGCGATAAGCGCACAGCGCCCGCCGTATGTGAACTGGATGGCCCGATCATCACCGGGCCGATAACGTCAAATATATTCATACTAACCTCGCTTTGTTCAGTACCGGCCTATTCCACGTTGTCTAAAGAACGATGGGCCAGCCCCACACACAATTCATTGAGATTCAACACGCCTACCGCCATATAAATAGCGACGCACAGATGCTCGCCGCAGCGGGCGATACCGATCTTGCCGCCCACATTAAACCCCAGGGCCTTGGTTTTGACCTGTTCCAGCGCCGCATGGGCAGCGCCAGCCACCGCACCGGCACCCACATGGGTATCGGAAACCAGCCCCTGCCTTTGGGCAGCGACGACTGCCCGTTCCACGATCTTAACGATGGAAGGTATAAATTCGCCGCCAAAATCCACTGCCGTCGAGCGGATGCCCTGCTCGGCCAGCTCCTGCTTGACGCGCTGCTCTTCAGGCCGCGAACCAGTCACAGCTATTTTTAAGGCCGCACGGCCAATTTCGATACTGGTGAGTTTGCTGTCGGTCATCATATCAAGCCTCTTCCTCTACTAATTCCGGCACTTTGATAGGAGTTTTATCGATAACGGCCACCAAAAGGAACGTCACGATGCAGATCAGCCATTCAAAATAAATAACATGCTGCAAAACGTGTAAAGCCGGTACAAACTCCCACACCACCAGGCCCAGCAGGCCTACCAGCGTAGTATAAAACGCGCTGCTGCGGCGGCATAAGCCCGGTGCGAACACCGTAAACAAAAAGACGCAGGTCAGCGCCGTCGTCATGGACAGGCCGGCGATCATGGTCTTTAAAATACCAGCCGCATTAAAGGCGAACCACAAAGTCACCAAACCAACGGCAAAAATAGTGATGCGGTTGACGGTAACAAATTTATCATCGCTGACACCGGGATTGATGAAGCGTTTGTAAATATCCTGGCTAAACAGGGTTCCGGCGCCCAAAAGGATCGTGCAGGCCGTAGAAACGTCTGCCGCCCACAAAGCCGCCAAAGTAGTACCCGAAGCTACAGGATTCAGGCTCATAACCACCTTCGGCAGCGCCATGGTAGCCGTGATATCGGGGAAGGAGACCTTAGCCACGATACCCAGCAGGGCACATAAGAAGCCGATAGGGAAAATCAAAATGCCGCCTAAAATAAAACCCTTGCGGGCAGTTTTGGCATCACGGGCACCGCAGGCGATCTGTACCGGGCCCTGGGCCGTGATGGCCTGAGTGATCATAACGATGAACCAGCCAATGATCACGGCCATCGGGATACCTGCCAGCGGGTCCAGCCAATCCATATTGGTCGGCAGCTGCGCTGCGATAGCGTCGATACCGCCCGCATTACCGACAGCGGCGATACAGGAATATAAAATACCCACATAGATCAGGATAACGCTGACGATATTAGACAGTCCGGAAGACCACAGCCCACCGATGAGAGTGATGCCGATAAAGACCACGGCGCTCACCATCATACCAGCCTTAAAACTGAAAATATCGGGCAGCAGGGCTGCTAAAATAGCACCGCCGGCCAGATATTGCAAAGCCGTAATAACGGACATGATGATAACAAGACCCACGGCGCTGATGACGCGGCCCTTCGTGTCATAATATTTCTCAAAAAATTCAGGGATAGTCGAGATCTTCATAGCGCGCAGCTTGCCTGCTGCCACCAGTCCCATCACGATAGCGCCTGCCGACCAGGCCGCATTATACCAGCCCGCCGCCATACCTACCCGGAAAGCATTTTCAGCTACGCCGACAGTAGAGGCCGCACCTACGGCCAGCCCTGTGATGTTGACCGCGATCAGAGCCGTACCTAACTTACGGCCGGCAAATAAATATTCAGCCGAGCCTTTATCCGCCCGCCGCTTGACATAAAAACTGATACCAAAAAGAAGCGCGATATACACGCATACGATAAATAATTGAATAGACAAATGCCACACTACCTTTCTACGCTGCTACATTGCTGCTTAATAAACTACCTGCGTCCCCTGGACGCTCCTACCATACTACCCCCCTGCCCGCTTCAAATATACTACATTATATCAAGTTTCTTTGGTAAAGTGAAGTAAAACAACTTAAGAAACTGCCTGCATCTGCTTTACAAATCCCCTTTACAAAAGCTTTATAAAAGGCGAGCCAGGTAAAATTTTTCTTACTTGCCCGCCAACAACAAGGATTTTAGCTTTTTATGTCGAATGTAAAAAAGATTACAGAAGATTTATTCTGTCTATTTTCCTGATAAGCGAGGCTTAAAATCATGTACTCTTATAAAACCAGCGGCACCTGTGCCCAACAAATCAACTACGATATCATCGACGGCAAGATCCACAATGTGTCTTTTGTCAGCGGCTGCCCCGGCAACCTTAAAGCCATCGGTATCCTTATCGAAGGCATGCCCGTTGAAGAAGTGGCAGCCAAGCTACGCGGTATCCGCTGCGGCAACCGCAGCACCTCCTGCGGCGACCAGCTGGCCCAGGCTTTGGAGCAGCACATCAATAAATAAACGTCAACTAAGCATGGTAAACCTGAAGGAAAGGAGTGAACTGCAATGTATAAGATCCTCAAAAGCACGCCCAACGGTATTGACGAGCTGGAAATGGAACAACTGGAAAAAGGCTGCTGGATCGACATTGTCAGCCCCTCTCCCGAAGAACTGCACGAAATAGCGGACGCCACCAATATCCAACTGGATTTTTTGACTGCCGCACTTGACGAAGAAGAAAAATCGCGTATCGAAACGGAAGACGACCAGATCCTGATCCTGGTCGATATACCATTCCTGCGCAGCAACAAAGACTATGACACTCTTCCTCTCGGCATTATCATTTCCGAAGATTTCATTGTCACCGTTTGTCTGGAACCCAACGCCGTTGTAGCCGATTTCTCGTCCTACAACCACCGTTTTTTCAGCACCTTCAAAAAAACGCGCTTCTTGTTCCAGATCCTCTACAAATCAGCAACTCTGTATCTGAAATATATCCGTATCATTATCAAGCGGACCGATGAATTGGAGCAGCATCTGCGTAAGTCCATGGAAAATTCCGAGCTGTTCAATTTGCTGGATCTGCAGAAATCACTGACCTACTTCACCACGTCCCTGCGCAGTAATTACATCGTGACAGAAAAACTGCTGCGGCTGCGTTCCACCAATCAGTCGGGACATTTGATCAAGCTTTATGAAGAAGATGAGGACCTTTTGGAAGACGTCATCATCGAATACAAACAGGCTATTGAGATGGTTGAGATGTACAGCCACATTCTTAACAGCATGATGGAAGTATTCGCCTCCATCATCAGCAACAACCTGAACTTAGTTATGAAATTCTTAGCTTCCGTAACCATTATCCTGGCCATACCGACGACCATCGGCGGCTTGTGGGGTATGAACGTGCCAGTGCCCATGGAGGGCAACGAATTCGGCTTCGTCACCATCACCTCCATCGCCCTGCTGATTTCGGTGGGTACAGGTTACTGGCTGTGGAAACGCCGTATGTTTTAGTTTTAGGAGACAATTATGTCAAAAATATTAGCAGAACAATTATTGGCCGGTATCATTCTCGGCGATAACGACAATCAGGAATATATTTACCTGCCTGGCGGCGAGGTGGGCAGCGATAACCCCTGCTGCGTTTTTGAAAGCAGGGACGGACGTCAGGACCTGCAGCTGGAGGCAGCCGTCGAGCAGGTCAAGCGACTGCACTTAAAACCTGTCAGCCATCCGGAAATGGGCCGCCGTTCCTATTAAACATTACTAAAAACACAAAACCCACCACGCCAAGCGCGGTGGGCTTTTTTATTGCCACTTTTTACTTTTGCAGCCACTGCCGTAAAAATTCCTCCGGAGGCAAAGGCCGTGAAAAATAGTATCCCTGCCCCTGCTGACAGCCAAACTCCTGCAGCAGTTCTAATTGCTCTTTGGTCTCGATGCCTTCGGCCAAAGTCAGCGTGTCGCCGAACTCCCGACACATGAAAATGCCTGCTTTAAACATGATCTGGGCCTTGGGGTTATCTACCAGATCGTTGACCAGGCTTTTATCAAATTTCACCGTATCAAAATTTACCTGAGCCAGCAGTTCTAAATTAGAGAAGCTGGTGCCGAAGTCGTCCATAGAAATGCTGAACCCAGCCTCATGGAGCCCGGCTATCAGCTCTACCAGCAGTTCTTTTTCCAGCAGGCCGAAGCTTTCGGTGATCTCCACATCTATCAATTTAGTATCGATACCGTACTGGCTGCAGATCTCTGCACCGCTTCTGATGATATTCTCAGCCATCAGGGTGACCCGCGAAACATTGACCGAAACCTTAAAGGAAGCGTGCCCCTGTTCCTGCCATTTTTTTAGTAGCTGGCAAACGCTTTCCAGAACAAAGGTATCGACATAACTGATCAAGCCGTTTTCCTCATATTCGGGAATAAACTTATCAGGCGTCACCATCCTGCCGTTCTCGTCAAACTTGCGCACCAGTGCTTCAGCACCTTCCAGTGCTCCTGTACGCAAATTTATCTTCGGCTGCAAATACACGGTAAAATGGCCTGAGGCAATCTCATCCTGCAATTGATGGGCTCTTTCGGCCCGATTGTTATAATCTGTTTCCATATCCTGATAGCTTACAAATTTTGTCGCTTCCATCACAGCGTTGGCCTGCGACACTTTTTTATAGATATCGGCGCAGCTATCGCACCACAAACGGCCTACGGAAACCCCAAACTCTATACCTTTGCTCAGTTCGCCCTTTAGTTCTTCCACCTTGGCCTCAAATTCTTTCTTGGTACAACCCACCAAAAGACCCACAAATTCATCACTGCCGATGCGGAAGGAATCGGTAGCAAATAAACGCCTCACGATGTCCGCCAGCTTGATCAGCGCCTGATCTCCTGCCTGATTGCCTTTAGCAGCATTGATATACCGCAGCCCGTTAAGGTCCATATCAACGATACCAATACTGGTATTTTTCCGTTCAGCCAATTCTTGCAGTGTCAGATTATATTTTTCCCTGTTATACAGGCCTGTCAAAGTATCGGTCCAGCGCAGATGCAGTAATTTTTCTTCCACATATTGCTTCTGCCGTTCCAGTTCATCCTCCTGCAGATTATACAACACTTCAAACCGCAAGCGGCGGTCATTATGCTCCAACAAAATGCTTTTAACTTCCAAATATCGCTGGATGTAAGGCTGATAGATTTCCTCCACAAAAAAATTCTCTGTTTGCAGTGACGCGTTATGGCAAAACTTGCACCGTTCATCCAATCCCTGCAGTACAGTATAGCATTTGCAGCCATGATAGCTTTCGTCATCTACCGGCCGCTGAAGCATCTCTTTGGCATATTTGTTCATATAAATGATCTCATCCGTATCGATGTCGATCAGATATACCGCTCTCGCATCCTCTGTCCTTACTATCTGCGGCAATTCATCAAAACCTATCAGTCTGCCGTCCATCCATACACCTCTTTATCTCGGCCTGTTTAGTTTGCACTTTTATCTAACTTAATAAACAATACCTTATCGTTTAAGTTTTTTATCATCTTAAAAACTTGCATCTTTTTTATCTCTCCCTATTATAGCACATCATTAGTTATATTCAATCTTTTCTGTCTATCAGGAATGTTTTATATTTTATTGCAATAAAAAAAGCGCTGCGGCAATGCCGCAACGCTTTTAATTTTTACTTTTACTTTATTACGATCACAGGTACGCCTGCGTCTTCAACAACTGTTCTGCTGACGCTTCTTTTCAGCATCCCCTCCAGGGTGCCGAAACCCCTGCTGCCCATAACTATAGTATCGCAGCCTTCGCGGCGGCCCAGCTTAATTATCTCCTCGGACGGTCTGCCGCTGATAGCCAGCAAATAATCGCAAGGCACTTCCTGCTTATCCATCAGGTGTTTCGCTGCTCCCAGGACCTCATTGCCGATCTGCATCACAGGTCCATTGGCACTGTAAACGAGTTCTTCTTCAAGAGGAGCCCCGCCGACAGCGTTGATACCCGGTTTGACTATCGTCAAAATGACCAGGTGCCCGCCAGATAATCTTGCTAAAGCAGCCGCGTATTCCATCGCACGCCAGGAATGTTCACTTCCATCAATAGGTACGAGAATCTTTTTGAGCATCTTCATCATCCTTCAGCCAAAACTTATTGTCCCGGTATTATTTTACGATCAAAACAGGCACCGTTGCATACTGCGATACCTTGGAGCTGACGCTGCCCAGGAAAAACTCGGCAATACCGCTGAGTCCACGACTGCCTAAAACGATAGCGTCGGCCTCTGCTTTTTTAGATAACGCGATGATACGCTCAGAGGGATGACCGACTTCCATATCGTATTCAACTTTATGAGGATAGGAACCAACCATTTCTTTAGCCAGCTCTAAAACCTTGTCGCCAACTTTTTCAAGTTCGCTGTTGCCCTGGTTGATCGTTGCATGATCGAGAGGAACAGCCAGCAGAGCCGCGTTGTTATAAGGCTGGATAACATTCACAACCAAAATTTCGCTTTCAAATTTCTTTCCCAGCTCCAAAGCGCTGTTCAATGCGCGCCAGGCAGTTTCGGAACCATCTACAGGTACTAAGATCTTTTTAAACATAATACGCACCTCCTGCTATCTTAACTACAGCTCAAATATTCAAAATCAATAATATACTTATTGGTTTCAATGTTAGTTTCTCTTTTTTACAGCAAAACTCCTGCAAAAGAGCAATTATTTAACTTTATTTTTTTTAGCCTGGTGTTTCAGCGATTTTTTGCTGACCTTCTTCATTTCAGACGGCGCCGGAGCATCATCCATACTGCCGCCCTTGCCGAAACGGTAATAAAGCAGCATCAAGCCCAAAAGCAGCATGGGCATACCGCCAACCACATAGCGGTATTCCGCCGGTACGGTCATGGTTATAAAATCGTAGCCGATAATAGCCAGCGGAACAAGAATGATCTGACCGTAGCGGCTGGCAGGGCCTTCAGTGCCCAGAAAACGGATCACCAGGCCGTAGGCCAGAAAGGCCACGGCAAAAGATACAAAAGACATAAAGCATAAGAAAATAAAAAATTCCATAACAGCTCTCCTCGTTTAACGTTCTTCCCTGTCGTAAGGTTGACCCAATGCCTGCGGCGCCGCCAGGCGGCCGCCTTTGCGGGCCAGTACCAAAATCAGCACTAAAATAGTAAAAATATAAGGCAGCATATTGAGAATAAAAACAGATACCGGCAGGCCGATCACCTGTAAATGGAATCCCAGCGCGTCGATGCCGCCGAAAAGGTACGAGCCTACCAGCGCACGCCACGGATCCCACAAAGCAAAGATGACCAAAGCCACAGCTATCCAGCCCCGGCCGGCCGTCATATTCTCCAGCCAGCAGGGAGCATAAGCCAGCGACAGATACGCTCCGCCCAAGCCTGCCAAAGCCCCGCCGATGACCACGTACAAATACCGCAGACCGAAAACATTGACGCCTACCGCGTCGACTGCCGCCGGGTTTTCACCCAAGGCCCGCATAAACAGGCCCGGACGGGTACGGTACAGATAAAAGGCCGTCGCCGCTACCAATAGATAGCTAAGATAGACCAAAAGATCCTGCTTAAAAAGCACCGGCCCGATAACAGGCAGCTCGCTAAGCCCGGGCACCGCCAGCTTGGTAAAAGACACACTGGCCTGCTGACCTACATAATCAAGTCCCAGATAACCCGACAGCCCTGTCCCGAACAGGGTCAGCGCCAAACCACTGACGACCTGATTAGCCCGCAGAGTAATGGTCAGATAAGCATGGATCAGAGCCATCAGCGCACCGGCGACCAGTGCCATAGCCACACCGCCAGCCAGACTACCCGTCTGCTGGGCAGCAATAAAACCGGCGCAGGCGCCTACAAGCATCATCCCATCCACACCTAAATTGGTGATACCGGCCCGTTCAGATATCAGCTCGCCGAGGGCCGCAAATAAGATCGGCGTCCCCGCCGTGATGGAAGCGGCTAAAATGGAAATGAGCAAAGCTTCATTCATGCTCCTCGCCTCCTTCATCCTTCACTAAGCGCAGCTGATAGCTGGTAAAAATATCAGCGCCGACCACAAAGAACAAGATCGCCCCCTGGAGCATCGTCGCCACTGCGGAAGGTATACCCAGGGTCTGCACCATAAAACCGCCCACATGGATAATGGCAAATAAAAACGCCACCACGATGATCGCCGCCGGATGCAGACGCGCCAGCCAGGCCACAATGATCGCCGTATAGCCATAACCGGGGCTAATACCAGGCTGCAGCTTGCCAACGATGCCGCTGACCTCGATCATGCCGCCCATACCGCAGATAGCGCCGCTAAGCAGCATGACCAAAAGTACGTTACGGGGGATATTGATGCCGGCATAACGGGCAGCAGTCGGATTGGAGCCGATGACCAGCGTTTCATAACCCCAGCGGGAATCACGGAAGACCACCGTCAGGATAGCCGCTAAAACAAAAACGATAATAATGCCAGCATGCACACGCAAATCGCCGAAGGTCGGCAGCAAAGCAGCCTCACTGAAGGCCGCCGTCAGCGGAAAATTCAGCCCTTTGGGGTCGCGCCAGGCGCCGTAAACTAAATAATTGACCCATAAAATAGCAATGTAATTCATCATCAGCGTAGTTATCAGCTCGCTGACCAGCCATTTTGTTTTGAACCAACCGGCCAAAAGACCCCACAACCCACCGGCCACCGCACCCAAAAGCAGCATGCCCGGCAGCATAATAAATGAGGGCAGGTCAGGAAAGGTGAGCGGCAGCCAGCTGGCCGCACAGGCACCCATATAGAACTGGCCTTCCGCACCGATGTTCCAGATCTGCATCCTAAAAGCAATGGCGATACCCAGTCCGCACATCGCTAAAGGTATCATCTTGACTATGGTTTCTGATATACCGTATTCAGAGCCTAAAGCGCCGCTGAACATGGCATAATAAACTTCCAGAGGGTCGCGCCCGGTCAGGGCAAAAAAGATGCCGCAGAAAACCAGCGCCGCCAAAGCGGCAGCAATGGGCACCAGCGTCCGCATCAGCGGACTGGGGGCCAGACGTTTTTCCATCATCAGCTTCATGCGTCCGCACCTCCACCATCAGTGATACCGGCCATCAGTGCTCCGATCTTTTCCGTATCCATCTCGCTGACAGGGAACTCACCCAAAATCCTGCCCGCAAACATTACGCCGACACGGTCAGCCAGCTTGGCGATCTCCTCCAGCTCCTCTGATACTAAAATAATTGCCGTCTGCTCCTGCTTCAGCTGCAATAGCAGCTTGTGCACTGCTTCGATAGCGCCGATATCCAGCCCGCGCACCGGGTACAAAACTATCATCAGCTTCGGCCGGGCAGCGATCTCGCGCCCTAACAGCAGTTTTTGCAGGTTGCCGCCGCTCATCATTTTAACAGGCTGGAAGATGGAGCCCAGCTTCACGTCAAAATCTTCCACAATGCGTTTCGTCGCCGCAATAGCGGCCTCGCGCCTGATGCGCCAGCCCTTGGAAAATTTGCCGTCGTATTCTTTTAGGATCACGTTATCGACCGAGCTCAGGTTAGGCACCAGCCCCATCCCCAGACGGTCCTCAGGCACATAGCTGATACCGGCTTCGATCATGGTCTTCGGTTTTTTATTGGTCAGATCGTGCCCGTAAAAAAGCACCTTGCCGCCCATAGAAGGGCGCAGCCCGGACAACACCTCTGCCAGCTCACGCTGACCGTTGCCCGATACCCCGGCGATACCATAGATCTCGCCCGCCCGCACCTTTAGATCAACATTGTTCAGCGCCACCGTGTTCATATCGTTAAGGGCCGAAACCTGCTCCAGCCGCAGCACCACTTCGCCGCAGTGTTCGCAGGTTTTTTCGTAAGTATTCAGCACCTCACGGCCTATCATCATCTGCACCAGCTGTTCGCGCCGCATATTGGCTTTAGCGGCACTGCCAGTTACGCAACCGCCCCGCAGCACTGTTACCCGGTCGGCCAGCTCTTCTACTTCGTTCAGCTTATGGGAAATAAAAACTACGGCGCAGCCGTCGTCAGCCATTTTCCGCAGATTGACAAAAAGCTCCCTGGTCTCCTGGGGCGTTAAAACCGCCGTCGGTTCGTCCAAAATCAGCACCTTGCTGCGGTGGTACAGCATCCGCAAAATCTCGACCCGCTGCTTTTCGCCCACACCCAACTGCCACACATAGGCCCGAGGGTCGACCTGCAAGCCATATTTTTCGCCCAGGCTTTCGATATCGGCGATGATCTGCTCTGCCTGCAGCAAAAAGCCGCCCTTATCTTGGCTCAAAACGATGTTTTCCGCCACTGTAAAGGATTCGATCAGCTTAAAGTGCTGATGCACCATGCCGATACCGCTGGCAATGGCGTCGGCCGGTGAAGCGAACTTCACCTCGGCGCCATTGACCATGATGCAGCCCTCCGTTGGTTTATACAAACCTGTCAGGATGCTCATCAGCGTGCTTTTGCCGCTGCCGTTCTCACCCAGCAAAGCGTGGATCTCACCCGCATGTAATTCCAGATCTATTTTATTGTTGGCGATAACGCCGGGAAACCGCTTCGTTATCTGCCTCATACTGATAAGAGGCGAAGTCATAACCATGCTCCGTTCATTATAAAATTATTTTTCACCGCTGATCCTGGCACCTATCTGGCGCGCTACATGGACGCCGCTGGCACTGGCCTGTGACAAGCCTCTGGTGATGCCGGCGCCGTCGCCGACGGCAAACAGGTTGGGGATCTTCGTTTCCAGCTTGTCATCAAGCTCCAGCCGCGCGCTGTAGAATTTTACCTCGACGCCGTACAGCAAGGTATCGGCGTTGGCCATGCCCGGTGCCACTTTATCCAGCGCATAGATCATTTCGATGATATTATCCAGATGACGCTTGGGCAGTACCAGGCTCAAATCGCCGGGAGTCGCTGCCAGTGTCGGTTTGGTAAAGCTTTTTTCCAACCGCCGCTCGTTGGTGCGTCGTCCCTTGATCAGGTCGCCGAAACGCTGGAGCAGCACTCCCCCGCCCAGCATATTGGAGAAGGATGCGATGCGCTTGCCGTACTGATGGGGTTCGGTAAACGGCTCGGTAAATTTGTTGCTGACCAGCAGCGCAAAATTGGTGTTATGACTGTGCAGCTTGGGGTCACGAAAGCTATGACCGTTGACAGTGATGATACCGTCGGTATTTTCGGCCACCACATAGCCGTTGGGATTCATACAGAAGGTCCGCACCAGATCGTTATACTGCCGGGTACGGTAAACCAGCTTCGCTTCATACACCTCGTCGGTGATATGCTTAAAGACCTGCGCCGGCACCTCTACCCGCACGCCTACGTCCACCTGGTTATTGATGAACGACAGACCCAGCCCACGGCACTGGTCTGTAAACCATTCCGCACCGGCACGTCCCGGAGCAGCGATCAGATAGTCACAACGGACATCGGGCTTGTCCTCACCACGCACGGTCAGTTCGAAGCCTTCGCCGTGGCGTTTGATGGTTTCTACATGGGTGTTGCAGCGGATCTCCATCCGCTCTGCCAGATATTTATAGATATGCTCCATAATGATGAGGTTGTTTTCTGTACCCAGATGACGCACCTTCGCATTTAAAAGATGCAGGTCGTGGCCCAAAGCCAAACCGCCGATCGTACTGTTTTTGGTGCTGAAATATTCGCCGGGTGCACCATGACGGCAATTAAGCTCGTCCACATAATCGATCAGCTCGATCACATCCTTTTCGGGGATGTATTCGTTGAGCCAGCCGCCGAATTCCGTCGTAAAATTATATTTACCATCGGAAAAAGCGCCGGCTCCGCCGAAGCCGCGCATAATGTCACAAGGCACGCAGCGCAGACAGTGGTCAACTTTTTTCAACGCCAGAGGGCACTCACGTTTCTCGATCGGGTTGCCCTCCTCCAGCATGATCAGCTTGACCGTCGGATACTTCAGGGTAAACTCATAGGCCGCAAAAACAGCGGCGGGCCCGCCGCCAATGATCGCTACATCGTAGTTCTCGTACATAAAGGACCTCCGTTCATAATGTTGCTTCTATAAAATTATAAATCGTACTTTTTACTTTCATCCCCCAAGGGTTCATCTTTTTTGGGGTCGTTTTTAAACAAATCGATATTTTTCTTTGCTTCACGCAAAGCGTCGTCATAAACAGTTTTAAAAGGACTCAGGTCTGCCGGCTTACCGGCCTTCAGCCACTCGGTCACCACTCGTCCCAAAGCGTAGGTCGTGCCCACGGCTACAGGTATCTGTAAGGGTGCAAAAGGTATCAAAGTCGTCAGCGTACTGCCTACAAAATAAGCGCCTAAAGAGCTCAGCAGGCTTACTGCCGCCTTTTCGCCTATTTCCTCTTCATAAACGCCGCCTAATTTTATTACCAGGTACACATCATTGGCGATCAGCGCCATCGTACCCACCAGCGGTGCTACCACGATAACGCCGGCGCGGGCTGCCGCCCAGCGGCATAAAGCCTCAGCTTCTTCCTGACGGGACCTGTCATCGATAACGGTCACTTTCGTTTGTTCTGTATCCATTTGCATGACCTCCTTCAAGGCACAATAAACCACTTATTATAATTCGCAATATTCCTGAAAAATCCTGCCAAAAGCACCGAATAAATCCGGCGCGGCACAACAAAACCGCAGGCCTTTCAGCCTGCGGTCTCCAGTAGCGTGTTTTTATGAGGGCAGTTAAATATTTTCGGCTGCTTTTTTCGCAAGCTGCTGACGCATATACTCGGTTACCAGCACCGTGCTTTCTTCAAACAGCACCAGCGCGTGCTCGGCTTTCTTTTCCAAAAAGGGGATCAATTTTTCCAAATTCTCTCTGGTATCGACGATAGTGACCAGCACAGGCAAATTGGAAACACCGGTGAACAGTGACACCGGACGGCGGTCGATGCCGCGCACTTCGGTAGCATAGCCTTCGATACCTTTGATAACAGTAGCGCCCGCTATTTTCAATTTTCTAGCCTCGTCCAAGATAGTCCTGTACAAAGGTTCATCGCCGACGATAACGTCTTCGCCGGTATAAATTTTCAGCATCCAGCATTTTCTAAATTCTGCCGTCATGGTAAATCACGCCTTTCCGTAAATTATTCTTCTTCTGTTACTTTAATTATAGCACGGTCTTTCTGAAAAAGCATACGCTTTAAGGCAACAGCAATAAATAATTTTTGTAATACAAATTGCACTTTGGCTCTGCTTGAAAATTAGGCCTCAGCCCGCCCGTAAATTTGGTATAATAAAACAAATACCATACACTCAGGAGGTACGCCATGTCTGTTACCTGTCAGGACCTACTGCCTTTAAAATATTTTGACCGCATCAAACTGGTGGCCGGGCATAACGGCCTCGACCGCACCGTCACCTGGCCCTATGTCGGCCAGACTTCCACCGTTTCCCAATGGGTGCACGGTGGCGAATTGCTGTTTATCACCGGCATCGCTCACAGCGCCGACAAGCTGAAAGGCCTCATCTGGGAATGTATCCAGAAAAAACTGGCCGGCCTGGTCATCCTCGTCGGCAACGAATATATCAATGCTATCCCGGCCGAACTACTGGAGCAGGCTGACGCCGCCGACTTTCCCCTGTTCGAGATGCCCTGGGACGTGAAGCTGATCGACGTGACCCGCGAGATCACCGACCTGATCATGCGCGATAAATTCGAGGTCAAAAAATCAAAAAACTTTTTAGGCCGCCTGCTCTTTGCCTCCGACGTAGATTACCAGCAGATGCTGGACACGGCAGTCATCAATGATATCGAGCTGCTGGAACATAAATTCATCACCATCTTTAATTTAGGACGTCCTACCGCCGAGGCGGTAGAAGACGCAGTGCACGACAGCACTGAAGACAAAATGCAGCACTCTATCGATAACCTGTGCAAAGACAACCGGATCCCCGTAGTGACCCTGGTCTACGGCAACAACGTCATTTGCCTGGTCAGCGCCGCAACCACCGCCAAAGCCGCCGAGGCTGCTGCCTATATGGAAACGGTCCACGGGCTTTTAAAGCAGATCTACAGCGGCAGCGACCTCTATATCAGCTTTGGGCGAGTCTACACGGCTATCGAGCAGATCAAAGACAGCTATCAGGAAGCGCAGAAAGCCCTTTCACTGTGGAAAAAAATGAACCGTGCCGAGCACATCGTCTATTATTCACGCCTGGGCCTGTACCGCCTGCTCTTTAAAATTGAGGACAAAGAAGAGATCCGCGAATACTACCGCTATAACCTGAACGTACTGCTGGAGCACGATACTAAAAACAGTGCCGAACTGCTGGAGACCCTGCGTCAGTACCTGTACTGCAACGGTAATCTGGTCAAGACCTCGCAGGCCCTGTTCATCCACCGCAACACCCTGCTGTACCGGCTCAACCAGATCCGTGACCTGCTGGGCAAGGATATCGACGACGCCCTGGTACGGCTGGACCTGTTCAACAGTATCGTCGCCAAAGATTATTTGGGCGAATAAAAACAAAAAAGAATCGGCCCCCCAAGCAGTAAGCTGGCCGATTCTTTTTCTTTATTTGTAGGAGGATTTGTAAGTTTGTTCAAAATTGAGATGCAGTATCAGCCTTCCGGAATGGTAACGACCTCTTCGGGCGGCTTTTTTTCTTTAGCCAGCGACAGGGTCACCACGCCTATCATTATCAGGGCACAAGCCATGATTTTGATGGTAGTAACAGTTTCGCCCAAAAGCAGCACGCCGCAAATGATACTGGTGATCGGCTCGAAGGTAGTCAAAATAGCTGCCGTCGAAGCGCCTACATGTTTGATGCCGATTTGCAGCAGCGACAGAGCCACTACAGTGCAAAGCAGCGCGAATACTATAGAAATATACCAGGCCTCAGGCGTCAAAGTCGTCAATGTCAGTTGGCCGGTACCCATACCGAAGATACCCATAGCGATGGACGACATCAGCGCCACATAGAAGGTGATTTTAAAAACAGGCTGGTTTTTGAGCCCGCTCTTGTCCATGTAAATGATGTAAAAAGCATAGGTCACACCGGAAGCTACTGCTAAAAACAGGCCCATGAAGGTGCCGCCGCCAAAGCCGGCGCTCATATCGACACCGAAGAAGAAACAGGCGATGCCCGAGGTTGCTATCAACAGAGCGAAAAACTTCTGCATACCCAGTTTCTCTTTGTAAAACATTACGCAGCCCAAAGTAACGAACACCGGATAAATAAAGTGGATCGTCGTCGCTACGCCCACGTCGATCAGGGAGAAGGAAATAAACAGCATCAAGGTAGTAACAGCATTGCCGATACCGCCCAAAACCGTCAGGCTCCACAGCTCTTTAGCGCTGACGCGCAGAGATACACCCTGATACCACAGGATAGCCAAAAGGACCGGCAAGCTTAAAAAGTTACGTAAAAAAGTCAGTGTTACGGGATTACTGCCAGCCTCGCCGTAAGTCATCGGCCCTAAGGTAAAGGCAAAGCCGAAGGTCACAGCCGAAAGCATCGTCAGTAAAATGCCCCTGGTACTTGTATTAGCCATAATAATTCTCCTTTATGGGATGCGGAGCGGCTAAACCCGCCCCGCCAGTGCCGGGATTAAAATTCTTTGCCGCAAATTTTGACCAGCTCGTCTAAAACGCTGTCGATGATCAGCTGACCGCGGGCAGCAGAGGAAGAACGTGCCGGGGCAAGGATGCCGGTCGGCGGAACTGCGTCTTTGGGTACCGGGTAGATGTGGTACGGGCAGGGAGCAGCGCCTTGCGTGTCTACCATTCTGTCCTCGTGTACCAGTTCGGGAGCAAACGCCATCATCAAAGAAGTTTCGGTAACGGCAGCATGCTCGAAAGCCCAGCCCGGGAACGGAACTTCGTCAAATACCTGGTCAATGATCTCTGCCGGCATCGGGTCCCACCAGTTAGCGATCAAGATCTTAGCCTGTTCGCCGTATTTTTGAGCGATCAGGTCGACTGCTTCGCAGACGAAAGCTTCATTTTCAAAGTGGCAGCTAAGTACCATGATTTTTTTCACGCCGTCTTTGATCAATTCTTCCAGCACATCATAGGTCAGGCGAACAAGAGTCTCGCCATTCAAGTCAACAGTTCCGGGGAACAGAGGGCCGCCACCGGAGAGAGGTTTGGATTTGTAGCCATAGTTGATAGTCGGTGCTACCATACCGCCAACACGCTCTGCCAGTCTTTCGGCAAAGCCGTTAGCCAAAACAGTATCTACACATAAGGGAAGATGGGGGCCATGCTGTTCGCAGGCACCGATCGGCAGAATAGTGATCGCGCCTTCGTCGATTTTTGCTTTAAATTCCATCCAGGTCATTTCGTTCATTCTGATCATGATTCATCGCTCCTTTAATATCCATATTTAATGTTGTTTACCTGCGTCTTGCCATATTGCTTTGTTTTATTTAAGGAAGAAGGAAAATTGTGAGGACCTGCGGCAGCGCCGCGTTTAATTAGGAACTTACTTGACTAAGAGTTTTCGTCCTGTCCTCGGGCCGTTTTTATTGTTGTGCAGCAGCTAGCTTTACTGTGCTTTCAGTATACCGCGGTTCCCTTTTGTGCACAACGTACAAAAAGGCCAAAAGCAGCAGTCTGTAGCAGTGCATTTTTTGCACAAGCATTTCACCTCTATTTTGTACCCTTCATACAGTGCTTTTTAGCCTGCTGCTTGTTATACTGAGTGCGACAAGAGTTTTCGTTACGAAGCTCCTCCGCCACAACATTAAGTTTGTAAAGGAGACTTTATAATGAAAAGCACATTATTCACCAACGTAAAATTGAAAGGCCAGGACGGCCTGCAAGACCTTTATGTAGTAGACGGCAAATTTAAAGAAGTAGGCCCCGGCCTCGCCGCTAAAGTCACAGCCGATAAGACCATAGATATGGAAGGCAAGCTGGCAGTACCGCCTTATGTCGATCCCCATATCCATCTGGACTACGTTTTTACAGCCCTCAACCCGGCAGCCGCCAATAAAACCGGCTCTTTATTTGAAGGCATCCAACGCTGGTCCGAAACCAAAGGCAACCTTACCAAAGAAGAAATCAAAGAACGTGCCCGCCAGGCCATGAAGCAGGAGATCCTCACCGGCGTACAATACATCCGTACCCACGTCGATGTTACCGATCCTAAACTGACTGCCTTAAAAGCCTTGCTGGAGCTGCGCGACGAAGTTAAAGACACCTGCACGCTGCAAATCATCGCCTTCCCGCAGGAAGGTATGTACGCTTACCAGGGCGGCGACAAATTAGTTGAAGAAGCACTGACCATGGGCGCAGACCTGGTCGGCGCCATCCCCCACTTTGAATACACCCGCGAAGACGGCGTTAAGAGCGTGCAAAAGGCTTTTGAGCTGGCCGTCAAATACGACAAAATGGTCGATATCCACTGCGACGAAACTGACGACGACCAATCACGCTTTATTGAAGTGTTAGCGGCAGAAGCGCTGCGCACCGGCATCGCCGAAAAAGCGACCGCCAGCCACACCTGCGCCATGCACTCCTACAACAACGCTTACACCTACAAGCTGTTCAAGCTGCTGGGACTTTCCAAAGTCAACTTCATCGCCTGCCCTACCGAAAATATCCATTTGCAGGGACGTTTTGACAACTATCCCAAACGCCGCGGCCTGACCCGTGTCAAAGAGTTGAATGAAGCCGGCATCAACGTCTGCTTCGCCCAGGATTCCATGAGCGATCCCTGGTATCCCGTTGGCAACGGCAACCTGATGAATATCCTCGATGCCGGTATCCATATCGCCCAGATGATGAGCATCGAAGAGATCAGTAATTCCCTTGACCTGATCACTGTCAACGGCGCCCGTACCCTGAATATTCTTGACCAGTACGGTATCGAAGCAGGCAAGCCTGCCAACTTTATCGTGCTTAATGCCAAAGGAGAATTTGAGGCTGTCTGCAACCGTGTTTCCGTAGCCTGCTCCGTCCGCGACGGCGAATTCCTTTTTGAACGCGCACCCGAAGTTATCAATACTGCTAACAGCTTGTTGAAATAAGCGCTATATGGCAAAAATCCTGATAGATAATTCTATCAGGATTTTTTGCTTTGCTTCTATATTTTATTTCTTAAATAATGTCTGGATATAGCCAGTCTTATCTAGCTTTCTAAAAAAATATAACCAACTGTAAAAGTAAAAACAAAAACCGAGCCGCAATAATGCAACTCGGTTTTTCGATCATAAGAATAAGGTGGGGTGACATTCCCACATCTCCTAATCAAGCCTTACGGCTATCCGGCGACGGCTGCCCGTTCCGTCCTCAAATCCCTATTTCTTAAATATAGTATAGCAATTCCAGCAATCTTTGTCAAATTCGCTTAAGTGTTCCTTTGGCGATAAAGTTATTAACTCTGTTAGAATTTAAAGTATAAAGCGACCTGGCAAAATACTGCCCCGAACGGGAAACACGTACTGCAACTTTTACATACTGCTTATCTATTTTAAATTCTTTAACGAACTCAATAGAATCATCCATTGTATTTAATCCTACATAATCAGGGTTAGACAGTATATTTTCAATAAAAGGCGCATATTTTAAATAATCAGCAGCATGGCTGCTTTGCATATGTTTAACATTGCTTGGCCCAATAAATATTGGGGTATCAATTTGACAGGTCAAACCCAGTAATTCAATGATTTTTTTATTTATAAGCCCGATACATATAGTCACAGTTTATTTGTCCTTTGTTTTTATCGCAAACATTTATCCATAAAAATTATTTTAACACACACTGCCACACCTCGCAAGCAACATTACCGCTAAATTTAACTACTACCCAAAACAAAACAGGACAGATCTTCATCGATCTGTCCTGTTTTATTTGTAATTTCACACAAAAAATACATGTATACATAAGCCTTTATGGCAGGATTTCCAGTATCTTTGCAGAAGTATTTATATACAAAGAACAAACAAGTAATCGCTTAAGATCCATCACTCTCACCTGACTATCGCGGAGTGTTACCACTACCGCCTGTAACATTTCCGATTTAACTATAGATGCGGATGTTTTAAGGAGGGATTTACCATGATGAAAAAGATTCTTGTACCGTTTGACGGTTCTGAAACCGCGCATCGCGCATTGGAGTTTGCAGCAGGCCTGGGCCAGCCGTTTGGCAGCGAGATCATGGTGGTCAACGTTATCGTACCCTATGACTTCACCAAAGTTCCGCCCAGAAAACCCAAAAATGCTATCGAAGAAGCAGAAATGGCTGCCAAAGAACCCGAACCGACACCGCTCGACATTGCTAAAGTGCTTTTAGACAAACTTGGTTACACCAGCGCTTCCTACAGGCTGATCGTAGATATCGACCCGGCTGAAAGGATTTTGGAATATGCCAAAAACTCCGAAGTCGATATGATCATCCTCGGCAACAGAGGCATGGGTATGCTGGCCGAGCTGCTGATGGGCAGCGTGAGCATGAAGATCTCCCAATATGCAGATTGCCCCGTAGTGATCGTGAAATAATTAACATACAAGTTCCCGTCTAGTGAAGGCGGTAATCCCTTGGAAAAGGCCCCTCACCCACTGGAGGTGAGGGGCCTGGGTGTTTTCAGAGGCTATTTGGCCGTCAGCGCATCGTTCATACTGCCGCTGCGAAAGCCCTCTAAATCTAAACTGATATAAGTAAAACCCGCTGCCTTTAATGCAGCTACTACTTTTTGGCGCAGCTCAGGCTGCGCTATTCTTTCGATAGCGACCTGCGGCACCTCAATGCGCGCCAAGCCACCGTGATAGCGTACCCGCATCTCGGCAAAGCCTAAATCAAGCAGCGCCTGCTCCGCCGCCTCGATCATTTGCAGCTTAGTAGCAGTGATCGGCTCACCGTAAGGAATACGCGACGCCAAACAGGCGTAAGAAGGTTTGTTCCAGGTGAACAGCCCAAACTCCTGCGAAAGCTGGCGCAGCTCGTCCTTAGTAAGCCCCACCTGCCTGAAGGGGCTTTGGATACCAAGTTCCGCCGTCGCCTTCATGCCGGGGCGGTAATCGCCCTCATCGTCAACATTGGCGCCGTCAGCCACATAGGCGCAGTGGTGCAGTGCCGCCATTTCCTGCACTGTTTCAAACAAAGCCAGCTTGCAGTAATAGCAGCGTTCCGGGCCGTTCTCGGCAAAGCCGGGGACAGCCAGCTGGTCGACGCCCACTTCGATATGGGGCACCTGCAACTGCTGCAGCAACCGGGCCGCATCCTTGGCCTCGTGGGCCGGGTAACTGGGCGTAAGCACCGTAACGGCCAGCACCTGCTCCTTCCCCAACGCCTCACGGGCCGCATACAGCAGCAGCGCCGAATCGACACCGCCGGAAAAGGCTACGGCCACACTGCCGTAGCCGCGCAGCAGTTCCAGTAGATTTTCGTATTTTTTTTGTACTTCTGCTTGCATTTTACACCGCCTGTCTTAATTTTGACGATTGACCATATCTTCGATAGCATTTTCGCGTAAGGCTGTTTTCATGATTTTGCCCGTACCGTTTTTGGGCAGCTGCTCGCAGAAAAAGAAATATTTAGGCACCTTATAGTTGGCCATTCGTGCCATCAAAAAGCGCCGCAGCTGTGGTTTGGTAGCCTCCTGCCCTTCCTTCAGCACTACATAAGCGCACACAGCCTGGCCGCGCAGCTTGTCGGGCACGCCAACTACGGCATTCTCCTGCACCGCAGGGTGCGTATACAGGGCTTCTTCCACCTCGCGGGGATACACATTCTCACCGCCGGTGATGATCATATCCTTAAGCCGGTCCACGATAAAAATATAACCCTCGTCATCCCGATAGGCCAAGTCGCCCGTATGCAGCCAACCACTGCGCAAAGCTGCGGCAGTTGCTTCAGGACGGTTTAAATAACCCAGCATCACATTAGCACCCCGAACGCATAACTCGCCCACAGTACCATTAGCAACAGCCTGGTCATTATCGTCGCGGATCTCCACCTGTACGTTAGGCAGCTGCGGCCCGATAGAGCCGATCTTGATTTTTTCTGCCGGGTTGACCGTACAGACAGGCGACGCTTCCGAAAGGCCGTAGCCCTCCTGGACCGGTTTCCCGAATTTCTTTTTAAAATCTTTGGCCAGCTTTTGCGGCAGCGAAGCCCCACCGCTGATAAAGAAGCGGACCGATGCCAGCTGCTCAGGTTCGGCTCCCTTTTCAAACATCTGGATCATGGTAGGAACACCGGCAAACTGGTTGATTTGATATTTTTGGATCAAACGCAAAGCGTCGAGTAAAGTGTAATTTTCCTGCACTACGATACAGCCGCCGTGCAGCAGCGGGCCTGAAACAGAGACCGTCCAGGCAAAGCAATGGTACATGGGCAATACGCACAGGCTCTTGTCCGTCGAATACATCAGCACCCGCTCAGTAAAGTCGTGGGCGTTGGCCACTAAATTGCGGTGTGACAGCATGGCGCCCTTGGGGTAGCCGGTGGTGCCGCTGGTATAAATAATCGTGCAGTTGTCGTTTTCGTCCAGCTCGGCTGCTGCGTAAGCGTGTTCCGTCGTCTGGCGCAGGTCGTCAAAATCAAGCTGTACCAAAGGCCCGCAGCCCCGTTCCGCTAAAGCGGTGTCCAGCTCCAGCTTCTGCCGCGCCACCATCACCTTCATATCGGCGTCCTGCACGATATAGGCTACTTCGGGAGCCGCCAGCTGAAAATTGAAGGGCACTACCACGCCGCCGGCCTTGATGATAGCCAGATAAGCAATAACGAACTCACTACAGTTTTTGCTTAAAAGGCCCACCTTGTCGCCCTTACGGACACCGTGGCTTTGCAAATGCGCCGCCCACAAGGTGATTTCTGCGCGCAGCTGGCCGTAGGTCAACATTTTATCCTGACAGACGAGGGCCGGAGACTCGGCCGGATGCTTATTTATAATCTCATAAAATAACATAACTTCTCTCCCCATTGCAGCGGCCTCGCCGCCCAATTTCACCACCGCCCTGATTTTTGGCAGCAGTATATGATTATTATACTAAATAAAAACCCACTTGCACAATGCTAAAAATCAGGTTAAGATGTAGTATGTAAAATATAACTTCCCAGAAAGGCAGGTTTAATAAATGAAAATTGAGTTAAGACCCGGTCTTCAAGGACGAGCCGAAGCAATCGTCGATACCACCAATGTTGCAGCAGTTATGGGCAGCGGTGATCTTGATGTTTTTGCCACTCCGGCCATGATAGCCCTAATGGAGCAGGCCGCCTGCAATGCAATTGTTCCATGTCTGGATTCCTCAACCAGCAGCGTTGGCATCAAAATGGATACTACACATGAGGCAGCCACACTACTAGGTAAAAAAATTATTGCCACGGCCAAGCTGGTAGCCGTCGATGGACGCAAGCTGACCTTTAAGGTAGGAGCCTGCGATGACCACGGCCCCATCGGCACCGGTACGCACGAGCGTTTTCTGATCGACGCTGCAAAATTCATGGATAAGCTGGCAGCAAAGGGTTAAAGACCCAGTGACGCAAAAACTCCCGCTATGCGGGAGTTTTTTTATTGCACAAAAAACGCCTCCGCAGCAGCTGCTCCGAAGGCATTTTCGTTATTATCATACTTGCTGCGATCTATTCCCGCAATTGGGCAACATCAGGCATAGCCACGCGCACGGGCTTCCATAAAACAGCGGCGATACTGTAATCTATCAGCGAATGCAGCAGCGTACCGCCACCCACCAACACTAACACGCTCATCAAATAGCCTGTTTCCAGCTGTTCGGGCTTAAACATATAGCCCGCCATAAAAAACGGCGACACCACTGCCACCTCACAGGCAGCGTGCACTAAAGCCAGTCCCCCATTAAATACCATGGACGAGGCCGGTTTTTCGATGATACTGGGTATTTTTTTGATCAGCAACGCGCCGATAATGGCAAATACGATATGACTTGCCGCACGCAAAGCAATGATCAGCGGCGTGGTAAGGAAAAAACCAAGGGTAGTACCGATGCAAACGGCCACCGCCACTGCCGGCGAAATAAACATAGCCAGAAAAATAGCCACATGGCTGGCCAGCGTAAACGACATGGGCCCCAGCACTATTTTAGGCATGAACATGGGAATGACAAGGCCAACGGCGCACAACACGCCCGCTACAACCAGCTGCAAAATCTTTTTATTCTTCATTTCGTACATTACCTTCCTTCAAGCAGAATAGCAGCTATGGCAACGCTCCATGATCCAGCAATGCAGCTGTTGATATATTTTATTTGAGCACGGTTTGTAAAAACGTCTGTAAGCGTTCATTTTTGGGATTGGTAAAAATATCCTCAGGGCGGCCCTGCTCCTGCACCTTGCCGTCCGCCATAAAAATAACCTTGGTCGCCACCTCACGGGCAAAGCCCATTTCGTGGGTCACTACCACCATCGTCATTTTTTCTTCGGCCAGCTCGCGCATAGTGCGCAGCACTTCGCCCGTCAGCTCCGGGTCAAGTGAAGAGGTCGGTTCGTCAAAAAGCATGATCGAAGGCTTCATGGCCAAAGCACGGGCGATAGCCACACGCTGCTGCTGCCCGCCCGAAAGCTTGCGCGGATAAACGTCCGCTTTTTCGGACAAGCCAACCTTTGCTAACAGCTCCCTTGCTTCCCGCACCACTTCGTCCTTATTGCGTTTCTGCACCTGCAATGGCGCTTCGATCAGGTTTTCCAGCACCGTCATATGTGGAAACAGATTGAACTGCTGAAAGACCATGCCCATTTTGCAGGCGATGCGGCGGCTGGCGTCACCGGGGGCGTATTCCACCTCGCCGGCGCTGTTAGTATCGGCCAGCAACTCACCGTCGATAATAACAGTGCCCTTGTTGATGGTCTCCAGCTTGTTAAGACAGCGCAGCAAGGTGCTTTTACCGCTGCCGCTGGGCCCGATGACGGCGATAACTTCGCCCTCCTCCACATCAAGGTCGATGCCCTGCAGCACCTCCAGCTCCTGGAAACTTTTATAAATATTGCGTGCTTCGATTTTTTTCATGGTCTACTCCCATCAATCGTACTTAGAAAATCTTTTTTCCAGCTTGTCGAACCCATAGGTCAAAACCAGCGTCATCAGCAGATAAAAAACACCCGCTACCAAAAACGGCGTGATGCTGAAATCGCGCTGCACCAGATTACGGGTAGTGCGCAGCAAATCGTTCATCGCCAATACATAGATCAAAGAAGTATCCTTGACCAGAGTAATGGTCTCGTTGCTGACCGGCGGCAGGATGATGCGGAAAACCTGCGGCAAAATAATGCGGCGCATGGTCTGCACATAATTCATGCCCAAGGTGCGGGCAGCCTCGTACTGGCCTTTGGGTATGGCCTGGATACCGGCGCGGAAGATCTCGCAGAAATAGGCGGCGTAATTGAGCACAAAAGCAAAAATAGCAGCTTGAAAATCGTCCAGCCTGATACCAATGACCGGGATAAAGGGCAACCCGTAATAAACGAATAAAAGCTGCAGCATCAGCGGTGTACCGCGCAGCAGCCAAACATAAACGCCGACGGCGCTACGCAGGCTGCGGAAGGATGAGACCCTCGCCAGCGCAAGCAATACACCCAGCGGTATCGACAAGACAATAGTAATGAAAAACAATTTTAAAGTTTCGATCGTCCCTACCCACATCTGTGGCAGGATGGAAATAATATAGTCCATTATGAGTCTCCGTATCTGATTTTAAAATAATTAGAGTAAAAGGGCCGACAGCTCATGCCATCGGCCCGGAGCTTATTAATATTTAGTGATGTCAACGCCCATCCATTGTTCGGAAATCTTTTTCATAGTGCCGTCTTTTTTCATTTCATCCAGCGCTTTATTGATTCTTTCACTGTATTCTTTATCATCTTTGCGGAAAGCAACTGCCACGACTTCGTCGCCCATATTTTCTTCCAGCGCTACATATTTATCAGGATGTTTGACCATGTAGTAGCGTGCCAGTACGGCATCAACTACCATCGCGTCGATACGTTTAGCGTCCATATCCATATAAACTGCCGCAAAGTCAGGATATTTTCTGTAATCTTTAAGGGAAGTCCTCAAAGCATCATCTCTGTCAAGGATATAAGAACCGGTGCTGTCGTCCTGTACTGCCAAAACCTTACCTTTAAGGTCAGCGATCTTAGTGATCTCGGAATCTTTAGGAACAACTACCAGCTGAGCATTGACCATGTAAGGTTTGGAAAGAGTATAAGCCTGTTCACGCTCGGGATTGACCGTAAAGCAGTTCCAGATCGCATCGATGCGTTTACCCTTGATCTCGGCTTCTTTGGAAGCCCAGTCGATAGGTTTGAACTCTACTTCCATACCTGCGCGCTTGCAGGCTTCACGAGCCAGGTCGATGTCATAACCGACGATCTCGTTCTTGTCGTTACGGAAGCCCATCGGTGCAAAGTTATCATCAAGCCCTATCACCATTTTTTTCGGGCCGTCACTGCCGCAGCCTGCCACCAAGGACAAAGCCATGAGCAGAGTCATTGCCAAAAGTAAAAATTTCTTCATCATACATCCCCCTCTAAGGTGTTTTTGTTGCTACGCTTTTGATTATACTTTAGTTCGCTAAATTTGTAAAGGGGTAAAACAAGTTTTTTTGAAATTTTTTGCAGGAATTTGCCGACAGGCTGCGGAACTATATTATTGGGATTAGTTTATAATTATGAGGGAGGGTTCAATTATGATCGTAACAGAGAGAAAAACAGACGTCTTTAACCAACGCGCAGGCGGCAAAGGCGAAACCATTATGGAACACATCGTGGACGAAAAGGTTTACGGCGGCAAGATCATCACCTATGCCCGCGTCATTTTAAAACCGGGCTGCTCGCTGGGGCTGCACAAGCATGTAGGTACCAGCGAAACCATGTACCTGCTACAGGGCACCGGGCTTTATAACTATAACGGCAAGGAAAGCACGCTGCACGCAGGCGACGTAACCTTCTGCCCCGAAAACGAAAGCCACAGCATCGAAAACATCGGCAACGACGACCTGATGATAATGGCGCTCATCGTCAACGAAAAAGAAGACTAACAGGAAGAATAATAAAAAACAACACGCAAAATGCGTGTTGTTTTTTTGTTGCCTAGCAGTATTATAGGAACGTAGAAATAGCTTAAAATTCGAACCTCAACCCGGCGTTGATGCTCCACTTTTTGTTGATGTCGCCGCCGAAGCCGCGGGTCACCTCGCCGTAGAAATTACCGGTCTTGCTGATTTTGACGTTACCGCCCAAGCCCAGCTCGAACCAGGTGTCGCCGTAATCGTTATGTTTAGTTAAAATATCGTTCGTGCCGCCTGCGTCCGAGGTCAGCTGCAAGTCACGCTCACCGGCAAATTCATGCAGCAGGTCGGCTTTCAGATAAATATCGCTGCCACCTGTAACCTTCTGCCCCAGCACAAAGCCGATGCGCCCGATAGCGCTGTTCATCCCGTCGATGTGGCCGTTAGCACCCCGGTCGGTGGTGTAGCTGATGCCACCCAACCTGCCTAAAGTGAATTGGGCGTTAGGCTCGAAGAACAGGCCGCTCTCCAAATCCAAACGCTTGCCGTATTCCACGCTGACGCTGTAGGCGTGTTCTTTGTATGCGGCTTTATCCGGGAAGTCGCCGTAGGATTCCAAATCAGTCGACACGATGCCGTAGCGAGCCGTAACATTGGTATAAGCACCGCTGTCGCCAGTCCAGACGCCGTACAGGCTCAAGGTTTTTAGCTTGTCCTTGCCACTGCCATTATCATAGCTGCCAGTGCCATCGCCATAATCCATAGCCACGCCGTAAATGCTGTTGGCGTTGGTGGCCTTGTCGTAGCCAAACTGGTACATATTGTAGCGGCCTTCGTAACCAGTGCCGCTAAAGCGGCCCGCCTGTGTACGCGCCCACACGCCGTCTGCCTGTTCACTTCCGTTACCCAGTGCGCCCAAACGGCCGCGCAGGCTGTCGTTGGTATTGCGCCACAGGGCATAGCTGTTATCGGCCGCATCCAACAACACTGCTGTATCGTTATTGACAGTTTTAGCCAGCTTGGTCAAATACCATAGTGATCCGTCCTGCTCCAAAGTCGGGTCAACGTCCCATAAGCCGCCAAAATTGGCCTTTTCTCCCGTAAAGGTCAGCTTGCCACTGTTATCAGTAACCAACAGCAGCTTGTGGGCGCCGGTCACTTCCGTACCGTTAACAGCACTCAAATCCTTAACGGAAATACCGTAGCTGCCCGTGCCTGTGTTGCTACTGCCCACCGTCAGCGTATCGCCGGTACCACCCGCCAGATCGGTATCCATCAGCAACTTGCCGCCGCTGCCCTGCAAATCGCTTACCGTCAGGCTTTGGTAGGTAGGCGTTGCCCCAGCACGCACGCTGCGGCCAAAAGTAGTTACCGCTTCGCCGTCGGTCATATCGATAGTGCCGCCGTTTATCGTCAGGGCGTTAGTCAGCGCAAAAGCGCTGTCGCCGTCCTGAGCCAGGCGCAGCACGCCGTCGGTCTGTACTTCCGTACCGCTGATGACAGCGCCATTTTGGATATACTGTACGCCACCGCTGACCACAGTAGCGTTAGCCGTACCACCGCTGCTAACAGTTTGCATGCCGCCCTTGATGTTAGTATCGACAGCGGTACCACCGCTGGCGATGTCCTGATTACCGCCATTGATGGTAGTGCTGATAGCCTTCCCACTGTCAAGGACCGCCTGTGTACCGCCATTCATAGAACTAACCGTACCTGTGCCGCCGCTGGAAATCTCCTGCGTGCCGTTGGCCATAGTATCTATCGTACCTTCGCCGCCGGAGATATACTGCGTACCGCCGCTCATGGTACTTACCGTACCCGTGCCACCGCTGGCAACAGCCTGCGTACCACCGTTCATGGTGTTGACTGTACCTGCGCCGCTGCTGATACTTTGCGAACCGCCACTCATGTTATTGACCGTACCCGTACCACCGCCGGAAATATACTGCCAGCCGCCGCTCATGGTATCGACAGTACCCGTACCACTGCCGGAAATTATCTGCGAACCACCGCTCATAGTGCTGACAGTGCCTACAGCACCGCTGGAAACAGTCTGCGTACCGTCGCTCATCGTATTGGCAATGCCGGTCTGGCCGTCGGTCAGCGTCCAGCTGTCGCCATCTTTTACGGTTTCTACAATACCTGTACCGCCGCTGCTGATGACCTGATTAGCCGTATAACCTTCTACATAACCTGTGCCACCAGCACTGATATACTGGGTTCCGCCCAGGATGCCCAGGGCCGCACCGTAACAACCGCTGTTAACAGTCTGCTCACCGCCGTTCATAGTGCTAATCGTACCACTGCCGCCACTGGAAATATCCTGTATACCATCGTTCATGGCGCTGACCGTACCTATGCCGCCGTGAACCAGCTGATTGCCGCTGCTCATAGTATCTATCGTACCTGTGCCGCCACTTTTAACCATCTGAAAGCCGTTGGCCATAGTATCTATCGTACCCGTGCCGCCGCTGTAAATAGTCTGCTGGCCGCCGCTCATAGTGCTTACCATACCACTACCGCTGTAAATCTCCTGCCCGCCACCGCTCATAGTGCTTACCATACCACTACCGCTGTAAATATTCTGCCAGCCTCTGTTCATAGTGCTGACCGTACCCGTGCCGCCACTGGAAATCTCCTGCCTGCCGCCACTGTTTACAATACCGGCGGTGCCGGTTTTATCGCTGTCACTTTTAGATACCACGTGCTGCACATCGCCGCTGTTCAGTGCCGCCTGGGAACCGTTAGTGGTAACCGCTGCTTCGGCCCTGCCAAAAACAGCGTCGTCCACATAGCCTGCCAGGGTTGGCAGCAGCTCATAGTCGTAGCATTGGGTCTGCTGCTGTTGTAGCGGCTGGGGCAAGGTCTGCTGTTGGGGCGCTGCCGCCAAAGCTGCCGCAGGGGCCATAGTGTTTACCAAGTTCATGCCCATTACTACCGTTGCTAAAATATTTTTATTTTTTTGCTGTTTGTTTTTGTGTGCCATTTATTTACACCCTTTGCCTGTATTTTTATTTTTAGCCGCCAGTTGTACCTGCGGCTTCAAGCCGTAGTCGGCCAGCAACCGGTCTATCACCTTGTTCACCGCTTCGGGAGTAATGTAGCGGCTACATTCAAACTGCCTGTCCGTACCCTTATGGCGCGGACACCACTCAAAATCCTTGTGGTCGAAGGTGATGCGGGTATCGTTCCAGCAGCCGTTACAAACATGGTAGTTGATGACCCGGTAGGGTGTGGGGAACTCGGTCAGGGCCAAACTCATGCCGCTGATCATCACCACCGGCTTGCCCACTCCGTAAGCCAGCCAACTGAGCCCGCTGGGCAGGCCCACAAAAAAATCGGCGTGGTATAACAGGTCGATGCGCTCCTGCAGTGGCTTGCGGCCTGTAAAGTCCTCGGCCCCATAGGGGATCAGGTTAAAGCGGCTGCCCATGCCGTACACGTCTTCACGGTCGATGCACAGCACCCGATAACCTAACTCTTTTAAATGCTTCACCACGTTGATCCAACCCCGCCCATTGTTCCAATACTTAGCCTGGCTGCTGGCCTGAGCGGCGATGCACACATAAGGCTCTTTGATCTGCCGCTTTTTATTTTTTGGCAGCAGCTTGACCCGCTGCTCGCCCGGGTCTACGCCCAAAATCATGGCCGCGTTTTGGTGCAGGCCAATCACCCGCCAGTCCATGGGCTGGTGATCCCTGTCGTCGCAGGGAAAGAAGATGCCCATATAATAGCTGGCGTACAGCCCCTCGGGCCGTTCATCGGGCTTGATAAAATTGATTTGGGGATAAGACGGCTTGAATAATGCGGCCATATCCTCGGCCAGAGCGCAGTCCAACTGGCAGCCATGTTTTTGCCTAAACACCTCCGCATAGGGGAACCAGGCCAAAATGTCGCCTAAAATGCCGGTAGGGAACTTGAGCAGCACTTTTTTATCTTTAAGGTCTAAATCGTGCTCAAAAACCAGCTTATCGCCCTCGTAGACCTCGATGCGGAAATCGACAAAATATTTTTTGCTGCTGGTCACCAGCACGCCGCTGGCTTTGGCATCGTACACGGCGATGCATGCCTGGCGGTCGATAAAACGTACCCGGTAGTCGCCCTGGGGCACTGCCACCCGCGCGCCGTAGTTAAAATCGAATTTGATGCCGGGCACGCCGCTTTCCTGCTGCACCTCGCCCGCATTAAAATGCATATAGGGCTTTTGCTGCTGGTTGTTGGCCGCACCGCCTGCGGCTGCTCTGGTATCGGTACCGCCAGCTGACGTGGCGTTAAGTCCGGAGTCAGCATCCCCGCTGGCAGCTACGCCGCTGCCGGGTTGGTTCGCCCCTGTCGCCGCACTGTTGTTGCTGCTGACCGGTATTTTGCTGCTTGCTTCCAAAAGCCTCACTCCTTTACTTTTGTTACCGTTCAATAAACTGCTGGTAACTTTTATTGTCAAGCTATATCCTCACAGCTACTGCTGCGGAATTGGTTATTTGCCCTTACTTACCTGCAATACCTTTAGCAGCAGGCGCACCTCGTCGGCGCTGTAGCTTTCGTCCGGTGCTTCACTGGCGGCAGCTTCCTCGTCCATGTTAAAGTCGCCGCTGATGATGTCGTCAAGCCTGCACGTAAACAAATTGGCTACCCGCATTAAAAGCCGCAGGTTTAGCGTTACCCGCCCGGCTTCGATATTGCTCATATGGGTTTGGCTGATGCCCAGCTGCTGGGCCAGCCGCATTTGGGTTACCCGGCGCAGTGTGCGCAGCAGTTTGATATTAGTGCCGATGCTTTGCAGGCTTTTTTCGTCGTACACGTTTTCACTTCCTAACTTTTAAAAGCAATAACCTTTATGTAGTGCAAGTGTTTGTTGTAAATTATTTGTTATTTTTGAAAATTAAAGTTAAAAACATTTATATAAGCGATATCCTCTATCATTATAGCACGTTTGCACCCCCCCACAAGACATACAAAGGCTTTTTTAAGGACGCAGCCCGGCTACACTATTGCCCCTACGTTTTGATAGCCGCCAGGGCCAGCGGTAGCAGCACGATATCACGGCTTACCGCCAGGATAAATTTAGGCAGTAAAAAGCCAGCGTTAAACACAAAACCAACCTTACCCCGACCAGCGCAAAAAAAAAATTTAGCCCCTATCTAACAGATAGGGGCTAACGGCTGCCAACGGCAATTTGGCTATTTACTTTTGCGCCAAACAGGGGTAAACTGGCTACTGTTATGCATAACGATTTACAGTATGGCCAGCCATCATAAAACCAAGGGACTTGATCACTATCGAAATTCCTGACAATAACACTACACAAACACAAAGATTAAAGTATTTGATAACTGCCGCCCAAAACGGCGACAAGGCAGCCCTGCTGCAATTGTGCGAAGACTTTGCCCCGCTTTTACGCAGCGAGGCGCGCCGCGAAATGTTTTTTAAAGCGCTGGGCAAAGATGCTGAAAGCATTGCGGCGGTGGCCTTTATTGAACTTATTCTAAAATACGACGGCGCCGATTTTAAAAACTGGCCCGGCTATGCCCGCTGCAAGGTGCATTTTGCCCTGTTTGACGCCATGGAAAAACAGGGAGGTATTTGGGAAAACGAAGCCCAAATGGATACGACCAGCGAGGCTGCCGCCGACCTGATCGACGAGACCTGCGGGGCGGCACAGCTAAACGAAATGGCCTGCGCCCTGCTGTCGCTGGAGGTGCAGGAAGCGCTGGCCCAGCTGGATACTTTGCAGCGACAGGTACTGACCCTACTATTTATCAAAGATATGAAGCCTGCTGAAGCAGCAAGCAAACTTGGCTGCACGGTGCGCAACGTCACAAAGCACCGCTTTAAGGCACTGGCAAAGCTGCGGGAACTGTTGGCTGTGGATCGCTGAAAACGGTAATCTTTAATGTATAGATGAAAGCACATACCTTTAAATACAAAACACCGACTGCAATGCAGCCGGTGTTTTTATTTATTGCGTTTTTACAATTGTTCGCGTGCCAGCTTCCGTTGCAGCCACAGCATCCGCAGGGTCAAAAACACGGCCGAGAAGAACAGGCCGATATCGAGGCTTTGCCAATAGGCCACAGGCCCATGCCCCATAACGAAATCTAAAAAGCAGCCCAGGGGCAGGCACACTACCCAATAGGCGAAAAAGCCGGAATAAAAAGTGGCCTTAACATCTTTATAGCCGCGCAGGATGCCCTGGATAGGGGCCGCCGTAGCGTCGAATAATTGGAAGAAAATGGCGTAGAACAAAAATTCTACCACCTTTTGGATAATAACGGGATCGGTGGTGTAGAGCATGGCGATATAGGGCCTGTTGATATAGACCAGCACCGTTAAAAAGACGGCAATAGCCATATTAACGGCAATACCCAGACGGCTGTATTTTTGCGCTTCGTCCAAACGGTGCGCACCTACTTCGACGCCGACCAGAATGGTGAGCGCCATGGAAAAGCTGAGCGGCACCATATACAGCAGCGAGGTAAAACCCAGGGCCGCCTGATGGGCAGCGATGATGATGGTACCAAATTTAGCGATAAACAGGGCCACGACGCCGAAGATACTGGCTTCCATAAACATGGCCAGGCCGATAGGCACACCGATGCTAAGGTTTTCGCGCAGCTGCTTGAAGTCCAGCCGGAAACGGTCTTTAAAGATGCGGAAACCGGCGAAGGTGGGCAGCTTATGCACGATCCAGATAAAAATAAAAAATTCCAGCCAGTAGGTGATGCCTGTGGCAACACCGGCGCCGATGCCGCCCAAAGCAGGCATCCCGAACTTACCGAAGATGAAGCAGTAATTCAAAAAGGCGTTGACAGGCAGGGCCAGCAGATAGATCTTCATGGTGATGCCCGTATGGCCTAAGGTATCGATCAGCGCCCGCATGGACGTAGACATAAAAAACGGTACGATGCCGACGGCTATAGCCGCCATATACATTTTAGCGATGTAGTGTACCTGGGGTTCCAGCTGCAAATGGGTCAGCAGGGTATCTAAAAAAAGCACGCCTATAATAATGATGGCCACAGAAAAGCACAGGGCCAGAAACAGGGTATGCCTGATGACCTTACCGATATTCTGACGCTGATCGGCACCCAGAAGATGGGCCACGATGGGCATGGAGCCAAGTAAAACGCCGTTGGTGGCAACAAAGACCGGCATCCAGATATTGCCGCCGATCGAGGTGCCTGCCAGGTCGACTGCACCTGCGTGCCCCGACATGGAGGAATCAAAAAAGTTCATGGCCATGATCGCCGTTTGCGTGATCAAAATAGGTATCATGACCGAAAACAAACGCCGCAGGCGTTGTTTAAAAGTTTCGTCTACTAACATAAAATCCCCTTCTATTTAAAAACCGCAGACTAGGACACGCCGCTGGCTTCGGCCAGCTCTGTCAGGTACGCCCAGCGCTCCAGCAGCTGTTCCAGACGCTGCTCGGCGTCCTGTTGCTGCGATGTAAGCTCGCCCAGCCTGACAAAGTCGCTGCCGGCGCTGTTGATTTCCAGGGCCAGCATTTTCAGCTCGGCTTCAACACCGGCGATAGTCGTTTCGATCTGCTCAAATTCAAGTTTTTCTTTATAAGTCATTTTGGGCTGCCGGGGCTGGCTTTTGGGCGGTTCGGCCTTAGGCTTGCCTTCGCTGCTTTTGCCGGCAGTCTGCTGTGCCGCTTTGTGCTTTGCGGCTACTTCTTCGTATTTACTGTAATCGCCAATAAACTGGCGCACTTCGCCAGCGCCCATAAAGGCAAATATCTTATTGGCAAAGCGGTCTAAAAAATAACGGTCATGGGAAACGGCGATAACGGCGCCGTTAAAGGTGTCCAAATAATCCTCCAGCACCGACAGGGTCGGAATGTCGAGGTCATTGGTGGGTTCGTCCAATAGCAACACGTTGGGAGCACCCATCAGCACCCGCAGCAGATACAGGCGCCTTTTTTCGCCGCCCGATAATTTATTGACCGGCACCCATTGCAGCTCGGAAGGAAAGAGGAATCTTTCCAGCATCTGTGCCGCCGTGATGCGGGTGCCGTCTTTGGTTTCGATATGGTCGCTGACGTCGCGGATATATTCCAGCACCCGCTGCTCGCTGTCGGGGAACTCGCTGTGCTGCGAAAAATAGCCTATTTTGACCGTTTGCCCGATCTGCACCGTGCCCCGGTCGGGCTTTAACTTGCCCGCCAGAATATCCATCAGCGTGGTCTTGCCGCTGCCGTTAGGGCCAACTATGCCCACCCGGTCGTTGCGCAGCAGGATATAGCTGAAATCTTTAATGTAGGAAATGCCGTTATAATCAAGCCCCAAATGCTCGCACTCGACTACTGTTTTACCCAGACGGCTGCCAGCCGACGCCATTTCCAGATCGCCCTGAGCAGAAATATTTTTGACTTCCTGTTCCAGATCGTTAAAGCGCTCGATGCGCTCTTTGCTTTTAGTGCGGCGTGCTTCCGCCCCGCGGCTGATCCAGGCCAGCTCGCGCCGGTAGATATTGCGCAGGCGTTGAGCGGCCGAAGCTTCGGACTGACGACGTTCTTCACGTTTTTCTAAAAACAGGCTGTAGTTGCCCGTATATAAGTAGCATTGCCCGCCGTCCAATTCCAACGTGCGGTTGATGACCCGGTCAAAAAAATAACGGTCATGGGTAACCATCAAAAGCGCGCCCTTGCGCTTCAGTAAAAGCTGTTCCAGCCAGGCTACAGTTTCGTTATCCATATGGTTGGTCGGCTCGTCCAAAATCAACAGGTCAGAGGGGCGCACCAAAACACCGGCCAAGGCCACCCTTTTACGCTGGCCGCCGGAAAGTTCTTCCATAGGCTGATTGAAATCGGTGACGCCCAGTTGGGTGAGCATGGTTTTGGCTTCGCTCTCCAGCTGCCAGGCATAAGCGCCGTCCATTTGCTGCTGTAATTCCAGCAGCTGGCGCTGTAAGGCGGCGTTATCAGGCTCGGCTGACGCTAATGCCGCAGCCCGTTCGTAGCGGCGCAACAACTCCAACTGCGGCGAATCGCCCTGAAAGACCTGTTCCAAAACGGTAGCTTCCGGGTCGTAGGCAGGGTTTTGCGGCAGATACTCGATAACGCAGCTACCGCTGGTCGTGATACTGCCGCCGTCACCGGCTTCGCCCAGCGCGATATCGCGCAGCAGGGTGCTTTTGCCCGTGCCGTTGACGCCGATGATGCCGATCTTATCGCCCAATTCTACATTAAAGGATACATTTTTAAATAAAGTCCTGACCCCATAGCTGTGGGACAGGTTTTCTACGCTTAAAATCATTGTTTTAGCCCTCTATAAAACAGAAATAAAAGCAGCCTGCCGCTGTGGCTGGCTGCATATATTTTAAATAAACTCTACTTGAAGATCAGGATTAGCGGCTGCCGCATCCTGCATGACCAAAAGCAGCCGTTCGCCATACCAGCCTAATTCCGAACCGGCGGCTACTGCCTGCGGTATTTTTAGTATAACAGGCTCGCTGACTTCCGTCAAACAATCATACAGCGCGTCCAGATTTTCGCCGTAATAGGCGGGCAACGCCAGCACGCGCCGCAGATATTGATGCAGCTGCCTGATCGACTGCATTTCTTGTAATTCCAAAGTGACCGTTTTCATCAGCCGCCTCCTTAATATAGCTTGGTAAAGCTTTGATAATGGTCGTCCGTGTAGTAGATAAGGCCGTCGTTAGAGTAGACGATACGCTTGGCGCCGCGGCTGCCCTTTTTATAATCGATGTCACATTCCTGCCAGGTGCGCCCCGCTTTTTGGGGCACCCGCCCTTCGTAATTGCCGTAGCGGTCGCCGCCGATGCTTTTACCGGGGGCTATCTTATCTAAAGTACCTTTATGCTTCCAACCAAGTCGATTGGCTTCGTGTTTGGTAATAAAATTGCCGGGCAGCTTATGGAAGGTATGGATATATAAAGCCACCTCGTCCTTGCCCGTATAGGACCGGCCTTCTTCGATCTTGGGCTGTGCCTGCTTGCCATGCAGCTTCTCCAGTCCGCTTTGGGCAGCTTTGGTCACCTGGTCGGTAGCCTGCTGCCTGGCCTGGTTTAGCTCGGTACTGGGGGTTTTACCGCAGCCTAATAAGGCGCCGACCGTAAATAATACGGCCAGCACTATGGCAAAAAGTTTTTTCATTTTAAACACCCTTTATAACCATTTTTTCATTTGATTAAAAATACCGCGTACTATGGTATCTGTTACTTTATTCTCCATGCGGGTCATGGTTTTACTGATCAGCTTATCAACCACCGTTGGCGGTTCCTTGCGTGTCGATGTGCCGCGCATTTCTTTTTTCAACTCGGCGGCTTCGGCGTCAGCCTGGGCCTGGGCAGCGGCTGCTGCTGCATCCTGCTGCACTTTAGCCGATAATTTTTCGTAAGCCGATTCACGGTCGATAGCGACGGCATATTTGCTGTATAAGGGACTGGAGGAGATCAACTGGTTGCGCAGGCTGTCGTCGGCCACACCCAGATAGCTGCGGGGCGGCATCACATAGGCACGCTGCACCATTGTCGGTACGCCTTCGTCGTCCAGCAGTGATACCAAAACTTCACCAGTGCCCAGCTCCGACAGCACTTTGACAGCGTCCAGGTCGGGGTTGGCACGGAAGGCCTGTGCCGCTGCCTTCAAGCCTTTTTGGTCTTTCGGCGTATAGGCGCGCAGGGCATGCTGCAATTTATTGCCCAACTGGGATAAAACAGTGTCGGGAATATCCGACGGCTGCTGAGTGACAAAATAAATGCCAACGCCTTTAGAACGGATCAGTCGAACGATCTGCTCGACCTTGTCCAACAAGGATTTGGGTGCGTCTTTAAAAATCAAATGGGCCTCGTCAAAGAAAAAGACGATCTTGGGTTTTTCCGGGTCGCCTGCTTCCGGCAGCAGGTCGTACAGCTCCGACAGCATCCACAAAAGGAAGGTGGAATACAACAGCGGAGTCTGGAACAGTTCGACGCAGTGCAGCAGATTGATGTAGCCACGGCCATCGTCGGCTACTGCCAGCCAGTCTTTGATGTCCAGCGCCGGTTCGCCGAAAAAGACGTCGCCGCCCTGTTCTTCCAGACGCAGCAGCGCCCTTTGGATAGCGCCCACGCTTTGGCCCGACACGTTGCCATATGAAGTTTTGAACTGGGCCGCATTATCGCCCACATACTGCACCATGGAGCGCAGGTCTTTCAAGTCCAGCAGCAGCAGGCCCTGATCGTCGGCGATCTTAAAGATGATGGTCATAATGCCGCTTTGGGTAGCATTCAGTTCTAACAGGCGGCTCAAAAGGTCGGGGCCCATTTCGCTGATGGTAGTGCGCACCGGGTGGCCCTTTTTGCCAAAAACGTCAAAAAAACGTACCGGGAAGCCTTTGAATTCAAAATTTTCGATGCCTAATTTATGCAGGCGTTTTTGGAAGCCTTCGTTGCTTTCACCGGCTTTGCACATGCCGGAAACGTCGCCTTTGATATCGGCTAAAAATACCGGTACGCCCATTTCGCTGAACGATTCGGCCAGCACCTTCAGGGTAACGGTTTTGCCGGTGCCGGTCGCGCCGGCGATAAGCCCGTGGCGATTGGCCATTTTCGGTATCATACAGATCCTGTCCTCGCCTTTGCAGACCCAGATCTTGTGTTCATCAGCTAAATACATGGTGTTCCCTCCCGCGTTTTTATAAAATAACCTACATATTTATATTAATTTTATTATACGTTATTTAAAGGTAGTAGTAAATAAGCAGAAGCAGTTCACCTTTTAAAGTTGCATGCTGCTGCAAAAAAAATTGGCGTACTCTTGACTTGGAGCTTACTCCAGCATGTATGCTTAAGATAGAAAGCAGCCGGGCTGCCGCTGGTGGTATCGGCACAAAACAAGGAGATGAGCTGCAAATGAAAAAACTGTTTATTTTTATCACGGCCCTGCTGGCAGTACTGGCGCTTACGGCCTGCGGTTCCAATAAAACCCAAAGCGCGGCACCGGCCGCTGCAACAACGTCAGCAGCACAGGCAGATGCGTCAACCAATTCCGCCCAACGTGTGCGCATGGTCATCAACGGTCAGGACGAGGTGCTGATAAGCATCGACCCCACGCCTTACGGACGTGACTTTTTGGCTTTGCTGCCACTGGAGCTGACTTTGAAGGATTACAACGGCACCGAAAAGATCAGCGACCTGCCCCGCCGCCTGACTACCCAAAGCGCGCCGCCTGGTATCGAGCCTGCGGCCGGGACCTTTGCCTATTACGCCCCCTGGGGCAACCTGGCGATTTTTTACCGCGGCTACCGTTACTCCAATAACCTGCTGCGCTTGGGCGTTATCGAAAGCGGACTGGAGAAAGTGCAGTCCCAAAGCGGTGACTTTCACGTCCGGCTGGAACGGCTGAACCAATAAACCCGCAAAGCCACGTCTGCAATAAAATTGCAGGCGTGGCTTTTATATTACAGGCTCCGGATCAAGTTCCAGCGCCGGTCCATATTGACGGGAAATTTAAAACATTTTTTATTCGACTTGACTTTACTGCAAATCTTGCTATAATGAAAACATAAATTAAATAGGCAGCGCGGAACTGACGGATAAGTGGAATCAACCACATGGACCGCGAAGTCATTGAAACAGCCGACCGTCTGGGCAGAGAGAACTTGGCCCGGGTGGTTTTTTTATTTCCCGGAACAGGTGCTCTCGGATTTTTGTAGTGTGAAAAGGAGAGATTTACCTATGAAAAACAGATGGCTCATTGCCTTATCGGCTATCGGCATCCATATCTGCATCGGCAGCGTTTACGCCTGGAGCGTACTGACCAAACCCATTATGCAGGCTATGGGCTTTACCCTGAAAGAAACTACCTGGACTTTTTCGATCGCGATTTTATTCTTAGGCCTTTCGGCCGGATTTTTGGGCGACTATGTTGAAAAATACGGCCCGCGCAAAAGCGGCCTCACCTCGACCTGCTTCTTTGGCCTGGGGATGTTTGGTACGGCACTGGCGCTGCACCTCAACAGCCTGCCGCTCTTATACCTTTTTTACGGCGTTATCGGCGGTATCGGCCTGGGTACAGGTTATATCACCCCTGTTTCCACGCTGGTAAAATGGTTCCCCAACAACCGTGGCTTCGCTACCGGCCTGGCTATCATGGGCTTTGGCTTTGCCAGCCTCATCGCAGGCCCGGTGATGCAGATCTTGGTCGCTAAATATGGCCTGGTACAAAACTTTATCATTCTCGGCTGCGTTTACATGGTCATCATGGCAGCCTCTGCTTTATATTTGGAACCGCCTAAAGCAACTAACGGCGGCCCTACCGGCAGCGCTATTAAAAGTATGCTGCCCGACGCTCAGTTCACTGCCAAAGAGGCACTCAAAACCTGGCAGTTCGGCGCTTTGTGGTGGATCTTCTTCACTAACATCACCTGCGGCATCGGCCTCTTGGCAGTTGCTTCACCCATGGCACAGGAAGTTGTAAAAATGACGCCGATGGCGGCTGCTTCCATGGTCGGCATCATCGGCCTGATCAACGGCCTGGGACGCATCTTCTGGTCTACCATGTCTGATTATATCGGCCGCAGCACCGTTTATGTAGTCTTTTTTCTGATCCAGATCGCGGCCTTTTATGCTTTGGCAGAAACCAGCAGCGCCTTTGTCTTCCAGCTGATCGTGTTCGTGATCATTTCCTGCTACGGCGGCGGCTTCTCGTGTATGCCCGCCTACCTCAGCGACCTGTTCGGCACCAAACAGCTCAGCGCTATCCACGGCAAGATCTTAACTGCCTGGGGCATGGCCGGTATCGCCGGTCCGCTGCTGCTGTCCTGGATCCGTGAAACTACCAACAGCTACTCCATCACCCTGTATTTCTTCTCGGCCTGCTTCGTCGTCAGCCTGGTTATCGCCATCATTTTAAAATGGCGCACCTCGGTCGGCGTGCTGATAGAAAAAAAGCACCTGTAAACTGATACTAAAGCCCTTCGCAAGTAAATTGCGAAGGGCTTTTTATTTTATCTTGCCTGATATTTATTTTAACCTTACACGATCTCGAATTTAGACAAGTCCACGTCCTGAAAGCTTACCCGCTGGAATTGGCGCGGATAGGGAACGGGCACCGTACAGTCAAAACCCATTTTGGCGCCGAAACCATTGTCCGTAGCCGGGTTCAGCTCGTGACCAAAGCATTTAGGCACCACGATGATATCCTGGTCAGGCACGCAGCGGGTAGCCATGGCACGGAACACGTCGTCGGGATCTTTGATGTCCACGTCACCATTAACGGCAACCACCATATTTAGCGGCGGGAAGGCAGCAAAGGTAGATAAAATAGCATTCTTGCCCATGCCCCGACGCGGTGCGTCGATCTGGATGATGGCGCCGTAAAAGCCGCAGCCACCGGGACTTAGATAAACCCGCTTCAAGCCCGGTATCTGTTTGGAAACGCTTTGGAAGATACTGGCTTCTGCCGTCAGGCCTACCGAGTTCCAAACCTCCACTCCCGGGTGCAGGCTGTGGATAACAGGGTCGTTTTGGTGGCTGATGGCTTTCACCCGCAGGCACCAACGGTCGTCCTGAGTGGCATAATAGCCGCTCACTTCACCAAAAGGTCCTTCCGGCACTCTTTTATAGGGCAGCAGTTCAGCTTCAATAACCAGCTGCGCATTGGCGATACCTTCCACGGCCACAGTTTTGCTGCGTGACAGCTCCACCGGTTTGCCCCGCAGCGCCGCTGCTACTCCCAGTTCGTCCTTATCGATACCAACAGCGGACGACGGTGTGATAGCCGCTACATAAATGCTGGCGTCTACACCCACATTGATCGTTACTTCCAGCGGCTGGCCTTTCTTTTCGGCCCGCTCATAATAATCACGCAGGTGGCGGCCCACGTCTAACAAAAAGGCCGCTTCGGTCTTACTGATGACCTGCATTCTATGGATAGAAGTATTCCTGACGCCTGTATCCGGGTCTTTCGCAATAAAAACAGCGTTGGAATAATAGGGGCCGCCGTCGCCCAGCGCCAGGGTGGGCGTGGGTATCTTATACAGGTCTGGCTCGTCCATAAATACCTGCTGGCAGGCAGGTTGTTCCACGATCACCGCTTCCATCGGCTCCTTATTGAAGTCGGCCACCGCCCGGCCAAACAGGAAGGGTAATTCGTCGGCACTGGTATCGAATAAAGTCGCCACATTGTCACGGTTCCACCACAGACCTGTAAAAACAGGGAAGCGGTAGCCTTTGACCTTTTCGTATAGTATGGCCTTACCGCCTTCCAGCTTTTTGGAGATACCGGCCAGCTCGTGCAGCGGGTCGACCTCGCTTTTGACCCGGGTCAGCCTGTTTTCTGACTCCAACTTTTTAATGATTTCTTTCAAGTCCATATTCTTACCCCCTCAAATGGCTTGCGCTATATTGTTTCTCTTTATATCATACAGCTAATCCGGATTTTTACAAGTGTTTCCCGCTGGCCCTGCCCCAGCGTCAGCTAACTTGCGTATGCCTTTTTGGACTGTCTTTATTCGCTGGTGTCATAACAGCAGGCGCCGCACAACTATATGTAGTACTTTGTCAACATCGACAACTACATATAGTTGTCGATTGTTTGCAGCCATCACGCAAACACTTGCGTCCCGCTGCGACGCGGCTTGTAAAACAGGCACAAATGGCCGATAATTAAAGTAAACACACAACCTTGTTACCAGAAAAGAGGCGGCTCTTATGGACAATCCGCAACCAAGTTATCTGCATATGTTGCTCGTTTTTATGAAGATCGGCCTGTTCACTATCGGCGGTGGCCCCGCCATGATCCCGCTGATCCGCGACGAATTTGTGGAAAAGCAAAAATGGATCAAAGACGAAGACATCACCGACGTGCTGGCACTTTCCCAATCGCTGCCCGGCGTTATCGCCGTCAATGCTTCCACCTTTTTGGGCTACCGCCTAGGCGGCCTGAAAGGCTCTTTAGTGGCGACCATCGGCGTCGTACTGCCTTCCTTTGTTATTATTTTTTTGATCGTTACGGCCTTTTCGGCCAGCGGTATCGATAAGCACCCCAATATCCTCAAATTTTTCGACGGCGTCAACTCGGCCATCACCGCCCTGCTGATCGCGGCTACGCTGAAGCTGGTGCCTTATTCCATCAAAAACAAATTTGGCTGGGCCATTTTAGCCCTGTCGCTGGTGGGTATTTACCTGTTGGGGCTGGATATCGCCGTGATTATTTTAACAGCGGCCTTGTTAGGCTACCTGGTGACCAAATACGCGGGAGGTGGCAGCAAATGATGCTTTATTGGGAATTATGTATGGTTTTTTTCAAGATCGGGCTTTTCTCCTTCGGCGGCGGCCTGGCGATGATCAGCATTATCGAGCAGGAAGTAGTTGGCCGTGGCTGGATACCAGCGGCTGAATATGCCCGCATCATCACCATCTCGCAGATCACACCCGGCCCTATCGCCGTCAATACGGCGACCTATGTGGGCGCCAGGGTCTGCGGGCCGGAATTTTGGCACGCCCTGCTGGGGTCCTTCGTGGCGACCTTCAGCGTCAGCCTGCCATCCTTTATCTTGGTGGCCATCGTGGCCCGTTCCTTTAAAAAATTCAATTCATCTTTAGCTGTACAGGGCATTTTAAGCGGCCTGCGACCGGCAGTTATCGCGCTGATGCTGACAGCGGTGTTCTTCTTTATGAAGGTCACTTTCTTTCCCGGCACGGGCAACGGCGGTTTGGAATCGATGCTGGGACATTTCAAGTTTTGGCCTACCATGCTGACGGCGCTGCTGTTTTATCTGCATTATTTCCGCAACTTAGGGGCCATCCCTTTGATGCTGCTGGCAGGCTGCGCCGGTTTCATCATGTAAAAGCTCTGATCATTTGCGGCGGCTTCAGCTGCCAATGCTGTTTTTATTTCACGGATAACGTAATCCACCTTATCCAGCAGCTGCTGCGTCACATGGATGCCGTCCACTAACTGAAACCGTATTTTTTTTAACTGGCGCAGTTTGTTTTCCGGGGCGCAGCCCGCGTCGCTCAACACTGCATTCAAGTTATTTTGCAACGCCGCAGCATCTGCCTCCAAGCTCTGCATCAGGTTCTTTAAAGCGTTGTCAGAAGTTGCTTTGTCCATCTCCATTTTTCTTCACCTCGTAAGTTGCTCTTACTCTATTCATTTTTTGCTTTCCTGCTTGTTTTTATTATAGGTCACGCTTGCATATATGTATAATACTTGTTTTAACGCAGTTTATATGCCTTGCAAGCATAAGTTAACAAAAAAATACACTGCCTGCGTAAGACAGTGTATAGGCTGTATTTATCTTTTTCAATGCGGCTCATTTTTTTGCTTTTGTAAAAACTCGCGGGCATACTCAATAAATTTTTTCACCGCTATATTAACAGGCTGGTGCTTCTTCCAGGCCAGTACGGTCGTTGCCGTCAGCGGCGGCTGCATGGGCTTGCAGCAAATCTGGCCGGTATCCAAAAATGGCCGTCCGCCTTCGATACACAAAGCATAACCCAGCTTATTATAAACCATAATGGAAGCGTTGGTGCTCATATTGCTGTTGATCAAAATATGCACCGTTTGAAAATAGTCGCCGAACCAGCTGATCAATTCGTTACGCACCTTCTGCCGCCACGGTAGTACCACCTTTTGCCCGGCCAGATCAGCAGGAGTTACATAGTCCTTTTGTGCCAACGGGTCATCGGTCCGCATCAAAACGCCCCAGCGTTCCACTACCGGCAGGCGGATAAAATCGTATTTATCGATATCCACCGGCTCCAGCAGCAGGCCTATATCCGACAAGCCACTGTCGATGCGCTCTTTGCTGTATTCCGCATTGCCCGTATACAGGCCATAGGTAACATTGGGATACTTGGCGCTGAACGCTTGAAACAGCTCGGCTAAAAGCCAGACGGATTCGATCTCGCCACAGGTAACGGAAACCATGCCGCTGACCATTTCCTCGGACAATGACAATTCCTGTTCCGTTTTATCCACCAGCGCTAAGATCTCTTCAGCGCGGCGGCGCAGCAGGATGCCTTCATTGGTCAGTTCCAGTCTGCGGGTATCGCGGCTGAATAAAACCACGTCCAATTCTTCCTCTAACTGGGCGATCTGGCGGCTTAACGTGGGCTGGGTGATATGCAAAAAATCTGCCGCCTTCGTAATATTGCCTTCCCGTACCACAGCTAAAAAATAGCGGAGCAATCTTAGTTCCATCTTGCTTACCTCCGTCGTCCTGTTGCTTACAAAGTGTTTTTAAGCCACCTGGTTGTTAAACAAGTAAAATGCACGCCCGCTGACCGGGCTTCTCTTTTTAATTTTAAAGATATTTGCAAAATTTAGCAAGCAGCAAACAATTTTCTGCGAAATAAAACCTCTCACCTTGAAGCTACGCTGCTAAAAAGGGAGAGGTTTTATTTTGCTGCCCTGCATTTATTTTGCCTGCGGCGGCTAATATTTGCAGCCTAATTTTATGGCTTTAGTGGGGCATACCCGACGGCAATCCATCAGGCAGTTGCGTACGCACAGCTGGCAAGCCGTGCATCTTCGCTTATCCACCTGCATCCCAAAAACCGCCAGCCTGTTGAAGAGGCTGTAAAAAGCACCCATAGGGCACAAGAAGCGGCAAAAGGGACGGTAGATAAAAACTGCCGCAACGGCAATAGCGCCAATTACCCAGCGCCAATCCAGCCCATGCAGATCAAAGAAGTAAAATTCGCCTAAGAACATCAGCAAAAGCAAATATTTAAAATAGGATAAATAGTAGGTAAATTTATTTTTAGGCAGCTTCACCGACGGTATTTTATCCAGCAGCTCCTGTGCCAGGCCAAAGGGGCACAGCCAGCCGCAAATGATGCGGCCCAAAAGCAGCGCGCTCAGCAGCAAAAGTCCCCAGACCCTGATGCCAAAGGGCATGGTAAAGCCTGCCAGCGTTTGCTGGGTCAGCCCCCAGGGACAGCCTATCGACGCATAGCGGCAGTAACCGCAGTTGACGCCCGGGATGCAGGCATTTTTCCAGGTCATATCGGTGCCCAGCACGTCGGCACCGACCCGCCCGTTATAAAGTATGGTCGCCGTCAGCTGCGACAAACGGCGTTTGATCGCGATAGCCATGTCATCTGCTCCTTTCCCTGCTGCTGTGCCTGTTTTTTTATAGTATAAGAGTTGAAGTGCACTCTAAGTCAAGCATTTTACCAAAAATCTACATTTTACAAAATACCTGGTTGGTAGCACACCTTCCCTAAAACAAAACAGAGCTTGCGGTGCAAGCTCTGTTTTTTACGCTTTATTTACTATGATACTGCTCGTCGCTGACCGCTTCCAACCAGGTAACATTCTTGCCCTGGTCATCCACATGGGTCAGTGCCAGATGTGTCATTTCCCCATCGGGGGAAGCGCCATGCCAGTGCTTGATATCCTTAGGACACCAAATCGAGTCGCCGGCATTGGCTACTGATTTTTGCCCATCCCAGGTCTGGGTCCAGCAGGTACCATTTAGCACCAGCAGCCTTTGTCCAGCCGGATGGGTATGCCAGTTGCTGCGGGCACCGGCTGCGAAGGTAACATAGGCGCCGCCATAGGGGGCACCTGCATAATTGCCAAATAACGGCTGCACGGTTACGCTGCCTGTAAAAAATTCGGCAGGGCCGGCATAAGCTGCCTGGCTTCCACGAGTCACAAACTGTTCGCTGGCCTGGGCCGTTACCGGGCCCATTCCCGCAGCGCCTGCTGCCATAGTCAAACAAACAGCTGTCATAAGCCTTGTCATTTTTTTCATAAATACTTCCTCCCTTAAATAGTGATCGGCAGGATCGTTTATCCTCAGCTGTATCATATTCGCTGGAGTCAGCTCCAAGTCAAGGGATTTTTTCATGATTTTTTACCATGTAGCCTAACTGCTGTTTTAAAAAAGTTCTTGCTGCCCTGCCAGTAAACTGTACACCTTACGCTCTGTAAGCTTGTCCTCTGCTTGCAGGCTGCTGCACAATAGCGGTGCGTGCACATTAAAAAGGGCATGTTTTTTTACAATGCCGGGCATACTATGATTAGCATAGCAATAACTGCATCCATGCAAGCATGTATCATAAGCCCCGATATCAATGCTCTCGACGCAGCCACATTCACTGCGCTGATTTTTATCCTTAGCGGCAGTAAGCCTGCCGCTGCCTAACCTTGCCAATAAAGCAGCATCCACGCAGCTGGCATGGCTGATACCCAAATCTGCCAGTTCTATCGACTCGGCACAGGTCGCCAGCTTCAAACCATATTTTTGCGCCGTTACTGCAAACTGACCTGCAAGCTCCCTCTGTTCCGCAGCACTTGGCGGCCTTATTTGCGAGGCAGCCAACCGTTTGTTGATTTTAGGATAGCAGTCTAAAAAACTGATAATACATTTTTCAGTACTGCCTGCCAGGTGTTCTGCCAAATGTGCAAAAGCCTCTTTGTGATAGGCCAAATCATACCTGCTATTAAGCAATATGGGGTCATAGCGCCACAGCACCCGTTCCGTTCCAACGGCTTCGGCAAGGCGCCCAAAGGTATCTAAGCGCTGCTGCAAAGATGGTAACGCCGCTTCTATATCATTGTCATAGGCATTTAAAGTAAATTGAAAATAATAAACATAGCCGTCCAGCTGCTTCAGTTTTTTTAGTACCGGCTCCGGATTTTTGCTCCAAAACACGATCCCATCGACAAGCTCCGGTTTTAGACTGACCCTGCTCACCTGCCGCTGGTTCATTGGGTTGCGTACCAGTACAAATTGCTCTTTGAGCCGCTCCAGCAGCCAATCAAAATAATACGCAGGTATATCTGTCCTGCGGCTGGCACTAATGATCATCGGCCCATCCCCCCTCAAGCAACAACTTTTTTGAACATCTATTTATATATTGTACCATTGCCGAATGTCGCTGCAAAAGTTTTTTTCAAAAAAGCCTTGACTTGAAGTTAACTCCAAAGGCTAGAATGAAATTGAAAATTACAGGAGGTGATTTTTATGAATATTGCCGAAGTAAGCAAACTTACTTCCATGACACCGAACGCTCTGCATTATTATGAGCGGATCGGGCTTATCCCTCCCATCGCCCGCACTCACGGCGGCGCCCGTGAATATAGCAAGATCGATCTTTGCTGGATAGAGTTTATCAAAACCATGCGCGTAGCCGGGCTGACGCCGGAAACCCTGATCGACTATGTAGCTTTGTCGCAGCAGGGTGATGCCACCTTAGAGGCACGCAAAGATATTTTAGAAGTGCAGCGCCGGGTGTTACAGGAAAAGCTGGCTTTTATTCAGTCTACTTTAGCCAGATTAGACGTTAAGATCGAAAATTACCGCTCTGATATCTATCAAAAAAATCATCAGTCACAGGAATAAGGTGTCTTGAACATGCTGGAAAAAATCCTCACCGCTTCACTGACACTGGCTGTGGCCGCCGCTGACGCAATGGCTAAATGGCTGTAAAACCTGCAATTTTAAATAGCAGTAAAATTTTAAGTGAAAGAGGGCTGACTTATGAAAAACGTACTTTCTATGTTCTTAATGGCCACCCTGCTATTGGGAGGCACCACCTTTACCATCGGTAAAATGAGCGTCTGCGCTGCCTCTAAAAACAGGACTGAAGCCGCACAGAACAAGCAAAACCAGCTGTTTGGCAGCAGTAAAAGCAAGCTGGCCGCTACCGACCCCGATTTTACCCAGACCATGAACAATTTTATCTACGGCGATGTCTATTCCCGCGGCAAGCTGACCGCTAAGCAGCGTGAACTGCTGGCTATTACCGCCCTGACCGCCAGCCAGACCTTAGACGCCCTCCCGCAGCAGGTGGAAGCTGCGCTGAACGCAGGTGCGACGCCGATAGAGATCAAAGAAACACTGTACCAATGCGCGCCCTATGTGGGTTTTCCCAAAACAGTCAGCGCCCTGGAGGTGACTAACAAGATTTTTAAAGCCCACGGCATTAAAATGCCGTTGCCTAATCAGGCTACCGTTACCGAAGCGACCCGCTTTGACGACGGCTTTAAAGTGCAGGGCGAGATTTTTGGCGCTGAACACATCACCAATATGCACAAAAATTCGCCCGCCAATCAAAAACATATCGCCAACTATCTTTCCGAATTCTGCTTTGGCGACACCTACACCCGTAATGGGCTGGATCTGCAAATGCGCGAGCTGATCACCTTATGTGCCATCAGCAGCATAGGCGGCGCTGAACCGCAGGTCAAAGCGCATGTACAGGCTAATCTAAACGTCGGCAACGACAAAGAACTGCTGCTGGACGCAGTTACCCAGTGTCTGCCCTATATCGGCTTTCCCCGCACACTCAACGCCATCGCCTGCATCAATCAGGTAGTGCCAGCAAACGCCTGAGCCTGACTAAATAGTAAAAAAGAAAGACCTGCGAGCGCAGCACCAGCTGCACCGAAGGTCTTTTTATTTATTCTTTCTGATGATCATTTATCAGACGCACGTTTTTTATTAAAAGCATCTACCTCGCCGCGCACACCCTCCAGCCAGCTTGTTATCAGACGCTGCATCTTGCCGTTACCGATATCGTGCAGAGCCAGGCCCGTGGTCATATCAGCCTGAGCAGCAGACTCCCTGATGGCGGCAAGGCTTTGTTCGATACCGTCGCTGCCACTGGTACAGAAAGGCAGGATGACCTTACCACTAAAATCATGGGCCTCTAAAAAGGTACGCACTGCCAGGGGCGCCTGTTTGTACCAGATGGGATAGCCCAGAAAAATCGTTTCATACCGGGAAATATCCGACAGGTTTGCCGCCAGAAGCGGGCGTTTATTTTCAGCCAGCTCTTGTTTGGCGATCACACCGCAGGCCTGGCCGTCCTTAGGGTACGGCTCGGCTGTTTTGATGGCCAGCAACTCGCCGCCCACCGCCGCCTGTACCTGCCACGCCGCCAGCTCCGTATTGCCGCTATGGGAAAAATAAGCGATCAGTATTTTGGGGTTTGTAGGCAGCCCCGAGGGTTTGGTGATAGGCACTGGTTTACTTTCGTCCACTACTGCGTAATTACCACCGCAGCCGCTGATTACAGCCACCAGCATAATACCGGCCAGCAACAGTAGATATTTTTTTATTTTTTGCATAGTCTACCTCCGGGCAATGGTCTATTTTTACTAATTGTATCATATACCTTAAAGTTTACTCCAGCGCAAATAAAAATTATTTATTCCGACTATGCTGACAACAAAAAACAGACCTGATCTAAATCAGGTCTGTTTACTTTTACCAGTGGTATTTTTCACCACGGCTGATCTTGAACGCGCGATAGATCTGTTCAACCAGCAGCAGGCGGATCATCTGGTGGGTAAAAGTCATTTTGGAAAAGGATATCCGTTCGGCAGCTCGCTTGCGCAGGGCGTCTGTATAACCAAAAGCGCCGCCGATCACAAAGGTGATGTGGCTGCTGCCCTCCAGTGCCAGCTTGTCGATTTTCGCCGCCAGCTCCAGCGAGCTGATCGCCGTACCGACCACGTCCAGCAGGATAACATAAGAATTTTCCGGTATCACGGCCAGCAGCCGCTCTGTTTCCTTAGCCAAAACCTGTTCCTTTTGAGCCGCCGAAGGCTCGTCCGGCATCCGTTCTTCGCTGATGGCGACAGTCTCCAGCTTGCAGAAGGGCTGCAAACGCTTGGTAAATTCTTCGATACCAGCCGTCAGATATTTTTCCTTGATCTTGCCCACACAGGCGATGGTGATCTTCATTTAACGGTTTTCCTCGGGGATCTCTTCCAATGTCATATGGACAGTCTCTTCAGCGCCGCCGCGCAGAACCACTACGTCAACACTGTCGCCGACCTTCAGCTCGGCCAGCTTGCCGCGCAGTTCAACTACCTTATTGATATTTTCGCCGTTGAATTTGAGGATGATATCGCCGGGGCGCAGGCCTGCTTTCGCAGACGGGCTGCCTTCCCAGACCTTCATAACGAAAATGCCGTCGTGCAGGTCGATATCAAAGCCATAACGGTTGGCTATATCTTTATCCACCAGGCTGGCGCCGATATACGGACGCACTACCCGGCCTTTTTTAGATAGTTCATCCAAAATCGGTTTCGCCGAATTGATGGGTATGGCAAAGCCGATGCCTTCCACGCCGGAAACGGCGATCTTGGCAGAATTGATGCCTACGACCTCACCCTCAGCATTTACCAGCGCGCCGCCGGAATTACCGGGATTGATGGCCGCATCGGTTTGGATCAGGGTAAATCTGCGCTCGCCCAACTGGATGGAGCGGTTCAAAGCACTGATAACGCCGGCAGTAACACTGCCGCGGAACTCCAGTCCCAGCGGGTTGCCGATAGCTATAGCCGGTTCGCCCACCTGCAGGGTAGAAGAATCGCCGAAATCAGCTACGGGCAGATTTTCTTCGTCGATCTTGACTACAGCCAGATCGGTCGCCGCATCGGCGCCCAGCACTTTGCCTTTGACGCTGCGGCCATCAGGCAGACTGACGATGATCTCGGACGCGCCTTCCACAACGTGGTTATTGGTTGCGATCAAGCCGGACTTGTCATAAATAACGCCGGAGCCTGTACCACGCTCGGTAAGCTGCACACGGTTAAAAATATCGCGTACATAGGCCTTGTTTGTGATGCCGACCACTGCGGGGCCGACTTTTTTAGCCGCCACTACGATGGGAGTATTGCGCGCCCCCGAAAGATTGGCGTCCTTCTGCGCCGCTGCCGCAGTTTTTTGCTCTTTCACGGCTTCTGCTTTGTTGTTATCGCTACAGCCGCCGATCAGCACTGCCGCACCCAGCAAGGCACAGAAAAAGATGTTCACTGTTTTTTTAATAAAGCTTCTTTCCATCTCTACACTCCTCAATCATAATTTTTAACTATATTTTCCTGTGATGTAATATATATTTTTGTTGTTTCGCCAACCTCGTTGGCATCAAGGATACCCCGCACTGTTTCAAGCGCCAGCGAAGGCAGATTATTTTCCTGGCTTAGATGGGCCAGAAAAACTTCCTCGGGCAAGCGTTCCATATGGGCCAGCAGCCAGGCTGCCGAAACGTTGGATAAATGCCCGCGCGTGCCCAGGATCCTTTGCTTGAGCATCTGAGGATAGCTGCCGTTTTTCAGCAGTTCTTCATCATGGTTGGCTTCCAGTACCAAAACGTCGGTGTCTGCCACGTTCTGACGCACCTCGTCGGTCACAAAGCCTACGTCCGTCAGATAGGTGCATTTGCTGCCGCCGCTTTTAAAGACATAGCCTACGGCAGAGGCAGCGTCGTGAGGCACAGCAAAGGGAACTATCTCCAGACTGCCACTGACCAGGCTTTTAGGTAACAGCCTGCAGCAGCTGCGTTCCAGCTCGCTTTTTTTTGGCATGTACTGCCAGGTCTTTTCGTTAGCAAAAACCGGCAAGCGGTATTTGCGGCAAAAAACAGGCAGCCCTTTCACATGGTCGTTATGCTCGTGGGTCAACAGTACTCCCGCCAGGTCCTCCGGCTTCAGCCCGGCCTGAGCCAACCGTTCCGTCAGTTGACGGCAACTGATGCCCACATCGACCAGAAAAGCCTGTTCACCGGCACGGATGACAGCGGCGTTGCCTTTGCTGCCGCTGGCCAGGATCGTCACACTGAATTCACTGCTCATGCTTCGCCTGCCGCGATCTTCGGCCCGGCACTGGTACCGATGCGTTCAGCACCTGCTTTCAGCATCGCCTGCGCGGTTTCCGCATCGCGGATACCGCCGGCAGCTTTGACTTTGATACCATATTTTTCAGCTTCGGCAGCTAAAAGCTGTACATCGGCGACAGTAGCGCCACCCTTGTTAAAGCCGGTGCTGGTCTTAACAAAGGCCGCACCGCCCTCGGCCACCAAACGGCAGGCCGTACGCTTTTCGTCGTCGGTCAGCAAACAGGCCTCGATGATGACCTTAACCGGATAAGGTTTAGCCGCCTCGACCACGCCACGAATGTCACTGACGACAGCGTCATGATCGCCGGTCTTAAAGGCCGCGATGTTCATTACCATATCGACTTCGTCGGCATGGGCTTCCACCGCCATTTTTGCTTCCAGCGCCTTCACCTCGGGATAAGTCGACCCCAGGGGGAAGCCTGCCACAGTCACGATCTTGACGTCAGTATCGCTTAAAAGATGTCGGGCCAGCCCCACATAACAGGGATTGACGCACACACCCAGTAAACCATATTCACGTGCTTCGCCGCACAACTGCATAATATCGGCCACCGTGGCCTCTGGTTTCAATAAAGTATGTTCAAGATGCTTCGCAATCGTCACCCCGACTCCTCCTCATCTTCTTCAATGATTTTTGCTTCTATATATTATATCAAAACTTTACACTTTCTGCTTTGACAAAAAAGAAAATTTTATAAAAAAATCCCCGGCCAAAGGCCGGGGATAGCGCAGTTAAATACTTTTTAGTGCTGCTTACGGCATTTTTCGCAAACGCCAAAAAAATAAAATTGGTGTTTGTCGATGCTGTAGCCGCTCATTTCTTCTACCTTGACGATCAAGGAACGGTCATTGGTAGCCGGTACGTCGTCGACGCGGCCACAGGCAGTGCACTGCACATGGCTGTGCTCGCTGGTATCGGCGTCGTAGCGGAAGCTGTCTTCGCCGGTATTGATGATCTGGATCAGACCCAGCCTGTTGAGTATTTCTACAGTTTTATAAACCGTCGCAAAGCTCATAGACGGATATTTGGGCTGCAGAGTGCCGAACAACATTTCAGCACTGGGGTGCTGCTTGGTATTAGCCAGCGCTTCATAAACTGCCAATCTTTGCGGGGTAACTTTATAACCGTTTTGGCGCAGTACCGCGGTCAGTTCTTGGTTGTTTAACATGATTTACCTCCTTGTTGAAATGGATGTCTCGCTCGGCATCTGTTGCTTTGCTAAGATTTGGATAATCTTTATCCATTATTTATTAAATTATAATCAAGAAAATTTTTCTTGTCAATATTTAATATCATTTAATTGCCACTATTTAACAGATTTCACAAAGCTTCCACAAGGATTTTGCTAATTAAAAGCGAATTTTATTACTATTACACACAAGAAAGAGGTAGACCCATGAGCATTGAACAGATCATCGCCGGCGAATTGTCGGTAAGGACGCAGCAGGTAACAGCGACGCTGGAGCTTTTGGACGGCGGCAATACGATACCCTTTGTAGCCCGCTACCGCAAGGAAGTTACAGGCTCTTTGGACGAGGAACAGATCCGCACCATCAGCGAGCGGTCCCAATATCTGCGTAATCTGGAAGCGCGCCGACAGGAGATTTTGGAGGCAATAACCGCCCAGGAGAAACTGACGCCGGAGCTGGAAGCACAGATAATGGCGGCTGTGAAAATGCAGGAGCTGGAGGACTTGTACCTGCCCTACCGCCCCAAAAAACGTACCCGGGCGCAGATAGCCCGTGAGCGTGGCCTGGAGCCTTTGGCCGAATTGCTGCTGGCGCAGGCGCAGCCGCCCATGCCTTTGGAGAAGCTGGCCAGCCTGCACATAGACCCGGACAAGGGCGTCCATACTGTAGAGGAAGCCTGGGCCGGCGCGTCCGATATCGTCGCCGAGGATATTTCCGACCGGGCCGACATCCGCGAATTGATCCGCAAAGAGCTGTGGAAGGGTGCTGAACTGGCTTCGACCTTGACCGTAGACGAAAAAGAAGGCCAGGATTACCTGATGTATAAAGAATATGCCGAGCCGGTACGCCAGTTGCCGCCTCACCGCATTTTAGCCCTGAACCGTGGCGAAAGCAAAAACTGTTTGAAGCTGACTTTAAATTACCCCAGCGAGGCCATGCTGGCCAAGCTGGCACAAAAATTGAAGATCCAGCCCCATACGGTATGGACGGAACTATATACTAATGCGCTTGCCGACAGCTATAAGCGGTTACTGTTCCCCTCGCTGGAGCGGGAACTACGCAACGAACTGACTGAAAAAGCGGAAAAGCAGGCTATCTCGGTTTTTGCCGCTAATTTGCGCCAACTGCTGTTACAGCAGCCTGTTGCCGGGCATACGGTTTTGGGGCTTGACCCCGGGTACCGCACCGGCTGTAAGGCCGCAGTCATCGACCCGCAGGGACGCACCCTTGCCATCAACACCCTGTATATCACCGGCAGCCAGCATCAGCACGATATGGCAGAAGCCGGTTTTATGGAATTAGTGACTAAATATAAGGTGACTTTAGTGGCTATTGGCAACGGCACAGCTTCCTTTGAGACGGAAGAATTTACGGCCCAAATGATAGAAAAACATCGTTTGGATATAGCGTATCTGATCGTCAGCGAGGCTGGCGCTTCGGTATATTCGGCTTCCAAGCTGGCCCGTGAGGAACTGCCCGACCTGGATGTTTCGCTGCGCGGCGCTGTTTCTATCGCCCGCCGGGTGCAGGACCCGCTGGCAGAGCTGGTCAAGATCGAACCGAAGGCTATCGGTGTAGGCCAGTACCAGCACGACGTTAACCAAAAGGAACTGACTACGACTTTAGGCACGGTGGTCGAATCGTGCGTCAACCATGTAGGCGTGGAACTGAACACGGCCTCCCCGGCACTGCTCTCTTATGTAGCCGGTGTTTCGGGCACAGTGGCCAAAAATATTATTGCCTACCGTGACGACAATGGTGCATTTACCAGCCGCAAGGAACTTTTGAAGGTGGCGCGCCTGGGCCCGGCGGCCTTTACCCAATGTGCGGGCTTTTTACGTATCGCCCACGCCAAAAATCCTTTAGACAACACTTCTGTCCATCCCGAAAGCTATGCTTTAGCAGAGCAGATCTTAGGTGAACTGGGCTTTGATTTGAAGCATTGCACCGACCTTGCCGTGCAGGAATCTGCGGCAAAAGCCGATGCGGCAGCCCTGGCAGCAAAGCTGGAAGCTGGCCTGCCTACGGTTACAGATATTTTAGAAGCTTTAGCACGACCCGGCCGTGACCCCCGTGAGGACGCACCGGCGCCGCTGACCCGCAAAAAAGTCGCTAAGCTGAGCGAGCTGGAGATCGGCAGCGTTGTCAAAGGCACAGTGCAGAATGTAGTCGATTTCGGCGTTTTCGTCGACATCGGCCTTAAAACCAGCGGCTTGATCCATCGCAGCGAGCTATCTAACAGCCGTTTCCGCCACCCACTGGACGTGGTCAGCGTGGGCGACATTATCGAGCCCATCATCATCAGTATCGACGAGCAACGTAACCGTATCGGCCTGAGCCTGAAACGGGCCCCTAAACAAAATAGCTAAAAGAAATGGAAACAAGGGAGGCAGGAACATGGAGAAGCAGACCTATGTAAGTTATTTCAGCCCTACCGGCGGTACCAAACGTGCCGCTTTGATGCTCGGCGCAGCCCTCGCGGTTGAAATCGATTTGTCAGCGCCCCAGTTGCCCCGTCAGTGCTTTACACCTGACGACGTAGTGATATTTGCCATGCCTGTTTTTGGCGGACGGTTACCGGCGTTGGCAGTGCAAAAGCTGGCGGCTATGCAGGGCAGCGGCACTAAGGCCATCGCTCTGGTGGCTTACGGCAACCGTGCCTACGAGGACGCCTTACTGGAATTGAGCGAAGCCCTGACTAAACAGGGCTTTATCGTAGTAGCTGCCGCCGCAGTGCTGGCTGAACACTCCATGCTGCGCACTGTTGCCGCAGGCCGCCCCAATGCTGACGACCAGCAGCAGCTGGCTGGCTTTGCCCATAGGGTAGTCGCCAAGCTACAAACTGACCCCACGGCGCTGACAGCTATCCCCGGCAACCATCCTTATAAAGAGTGGCAGCAAATGCCCGTCACGCCGGTGGCCAGCGAGGCCTGTAACGGCTGCGGCATCTGCGCTGCCACCTGTCCATCCCAAGCGATCCCCAAGGACCACCCCAAAACTACCGATGCAGCAAAATGTATTTTGTGCTTGCGCTGCACCGTAATTTGCCCGCAGCAGGCACGGGCACTGCCAGCTCAGACGCAGGCGACTTTAGCACAAAAACTGGGCGCCTTGCAGGGTATCCATAAGGAAAACGAGTTTTTTATCTAAAGCCTGCTTGGAACAACTAAAGTTAAAACCATAAAGAAAAGCCCCGCGCAGTTGCGCAGGGCTTTTTTATTTATTGATATTTTGTTATTGGCCGGGCATCAGCACCGACAGCAGCACCGGCACCAAAAGGGTGAGCAGCAGCCCGTTGATGAAGGCAAAAAGGCCTACATGGATATTGGTGTATTTGATGACTACGGGCAGGCCCGAATCCATAGTGGCCGCACCGGAAGGAGCCAGCGCCAGGAATTTGTTGACCTTGACCAAAAGTGGTATCACCAGAAAAGCCAGCACCTCGCGCAGCATATTGGCCAAAAAGGCAATGGTGCCTATCTCGACACTATACAACGTGCTGATGACTACCGAGGACAGGCTGTACCAGCCTAAAGCGCTGCCAACCAGCAAGGCGTCCTGTAAACCCATACCCGTAAGGGCCGACGAAGCCGCCGCCCCGCTCAGACTGCCGACAGTAACAGCGGCCGGAATAGCCACTGCCAGCAGGATGCTTTGGGGATTGCAGATTTTTTTGATGATGTGACGATTGCCGCCGATTTCGATACCGGCTACAAAAACCATAAAATACAGCGCCGACATCAGCACTTCGTCCAGCATATCTTTGTGCTCGACCCCTAAAAAGCAGTAGCCGCCGGCCATTCCCAGGGCAATGAAAGCGAAGATAGCGTAAACCATCACTCGTCGCCCCCTTCCGCCCGGGCTGCCGTTTTAGCAAACAGCTTCAACACCAGCCACAGCATCAGTACACTGCCGCCGATGATGCACAGCGCCATTATCAGCGACTTACCACCTAATTGTCCCAGCTTACCTAAAAGCTCGGCGTCGCAGCCGATTTTAGCACCCAAACACAGCAGCATGATGAACAGGCTGACCGTGGACAGGTGATTGAGCCATTTTTTGACATTATAATTAAGAAGGTCCGTACAACCTAGTGCTATCCCCAAAACGATCGCGATCATGATCTCCTGCATTGTTTCCCCTCATTCCCACAATATAAAACAAGCCCCGCGCACGGCAGGGCCTGCAAATAACTCAGCTTTTATTCTAACGACAGCAGCAGCGGATACAGCGGCTGGCCGCCGTCAAAAACGCTTACTTCCCAATCGCCGCCCAGCTCTTCCAGTTCGGCGGCAAGCTTTTCGGCGGCGGCGCGGGTCAGATCACTGCCATAATACAGGCTGATCAGTTCCCAGTCGCTGCCGGCAAGCTTGACGGTCGCTGCCGTAACTTCTTCTAAGGTCGCTCCGGCATAAACTATCTTATCTTCTAACAGGCCGATATACTGGCCTTTTTTGACCTGGATGCCATTAACTACGCTGTCGCGAACGGCGATACTGACCGCGGCGCTGTGAGCTTCTTTAGCTTCTCGGCGCATCACGACGCTGTTTTCCTGCATACTTTTGGCTGCGTCAAAATGCAGCAATGCTGCCAGTCCCTGTGCCAGATTAGTCGTGGGCACATAATCTACCTGGGCTGCGCCCAGCAGTTTTTTGACCTGCTCGGCTGCCAGAATGATATTTTTATTGTTCGGCAAAATGATATACTGCTCTGCCGACCCGTTTTCGATGACCTTGATAAAGGCTTCGACCGGCGGGTTCATGCTTTGGCCGCCGCTGATGATCTCGCCTGCGCCCAGCTGGTGCATAATGGTAGCAATGCCGCTGCCGGCTGCCACTGCCAGTACGGCCAGGCCTCTTTTCTCAGCAGGGGCGACTTTCATGACACGGTGCTCGTGCTGCTCGGCCATATTATCGATTTTAATGTCGTGCAGCGTGCCCCAGCTAAGGCCCTGCTGCAGCACCAGGCCGGGTGCCTTGGTATGGATATGCACCTTGACGATATCACCGACGATAGCCACGATCAGCGAGTTGCCCAATGGCTGCAAAGTATCGCGCACTGTGCTTTCTTTCACGTCGGCTTCTTTAACGATGAACTCGGTGCAGTAAGGGTTTTCCAAATCAACTTCCATCTCGATGGAATTGGCAAAGGAGGGTTTCGCCGGTGGCAGATGCAGTTCGCCCGCATCTTCGCCGCGAAAGCCTGCCAGACAGCCTTCTAAAAAGACGATCAGCCCCTGGCCGCCGGCATCGACTACGCCTGCTGCCTTAAGTGCCGGCAAAAGCTCCGGCGTGCGGGCCAGCTCTTTTTTACCGCTGTCGATAGCTTCACATAAAACATCTTCAAAATCATCGCCCTGGCGCACTGCGTGATAAGCACCCTTGGCGATGGCGCGGGCCACCGTCAGGATAGTGCCTTCTACCGGCTTGGATACGGCCCTGTAGGCATAGAGGATACCGAATTGGAAGGCTTTGCCAACTTCGTTGCTGGTAGCGCGTTTTTTACCGGCCAGGCCTTTGCCCAGCCCGCGCAGCAGCTGCGACAGGATAACGCCAGAATTGCCGCGTGCACCCATAATGGCGCTGCGGGCCGCCATGGTGCCGACCTCTGATACAGTAGCGTTGTGCAGCTGGCTGAGATCACGAGCCACGGCCGCCATAGTATGCATCATATTAGTGCCCGTATCCCCATCGGGAACGGGAAAAACATTCAGGTCATTGATATATTGATAGTTATTTTCAAAACTTTTGTAGGCGCCCAGCAGCATATTTTTTATTTGTTCACCGCTGACGATCGCCTCTTGCTTGCTTGTCATATAAGTCTACACCTTTCTTCAGCGCTGACGGCGCACAAAAAGGCCTATAACACCGGGCCCTAAATGTGCTGCCAAAACAGTCCCGATACCCGTTATCAAGACGGGCAGACCGGGGAACAGCTCCAGCATCGCTTTGCGCAAAGTTTCAGCGTCTTCCTGAGCTTCAGCATTAGCTACATAAACAGCTTCTATGGGAGCATTGGCAGCAGCAAGTTCTACCATGCGCTGCAATACTTTTTTTCTGGTACGGCATTTATCAACTACCACTAATTCTCCGCCGTCATCCAAATGCACGATAGGACGGATACCGAAAATATTGCCCACTAAAGCGCCAACCGCGCCGATGCGGCCGCCCTTTTGCAGATAATCCAGCGTATTGACGGAAAAATAAGTCTCTGTACGCTCGATCAGGCCGTTCAGGTAGTCTTCCAGCTCGTCCATATCCGCGCCTGTTTCGGCGTGGGCCAGCACTTCCATAGCTATGCCGCTGATAGGACAGGCCGCAGTAAGGCTGTCGAAGACCCGGATATCGGCACCGTCGACTTCGCTCATTACCTGGCGGGCTGCCAGGCGCGCCGTCTGCACGGTACCGCTTAACACGCCATCCACCATGATAGCGATGATTTTTTTGCCGTCTTGGGCCAGCTGGGTAAATAGATCAAGGAACCTGCCAATAGCCGGCTGCGAGGTTTTGGGCAGCTGCCCGCTCGCCGCCACCAGGGCGAACATTTCCTGTAAGTTTTTTTCTCCGTCCACCCATTCGGTTTCTCCGTGTCTTACCAGCAGGGGAACGACATGACAGCGGGGATCATCCCGCAAGGGTGTTTCTTCTGCAACAGCAATACTGTCTAAGACGATATGGATATCGTTTCTCACTGCGCATCCTCCCTATCAGTAAATTAACGTGCTTTGCATTCAGGCAGCGCCTGTATAATGTATATATTTTATCATATTTCCCAGATGATTTCCACTTACCGGGTAATTGCGGGTGTTTTTTAGCTTATTTTGTAAAAAAACAAAGTGAAAGCCACGCCGACGCTCCACTGCCGGAGGGCTGGAAACGGAAAAAAGGCAAAAAAAAAGCCCTTACAAGAAGGGCCAAATGAGGGGCTGTTTTGATATTCTCAGTATAACATTTTTGTATACAATATGCAATAGCTGTTTTGTGTCTTTTTCAGAAAATTTGTGCAAAGATAATTTACCTACACTGGACAAAGGTTTATTGATAATCTTTGCCGATAAAAATCACTGCGTCGTACTCGGCATCGTCAGCCCGTAAAATGCGCATGGCGTGCGGGAAGGGCACCGCAGTCAGCTTGCTGACCACACGACCGTTGCTGGTAGTAGATACCACCGTAGTCTGGTCGCGTTCCGGGTCGGTACCGCCGTCAACAACATCAAAACCACTGGCTGCCAGTTTAGCGGCAGCATCGCTGCCGGCACCACGACCGCTGCAATCGACTACCTTGACGGTGATCGTGCTGCGGCTGCTTTCTTTGGCTGGCGGCTTAACGGCTTTGGGGGTCTCCGTCATTTTTTCTTCTTTAGGCTCGACCGGCCCCAGCTCGTCGGTTTTATTCTTTTTAGACTTAGCTTTCTTTTCCGCATCCGCTTTTTCTTTAGACTTGGCTTTGCTTTCTTCTTTTATTTTCTTTTCTGTTTTTTCAGCTTCTTCCAGCTTGGCTTCTACTTCCTGCTGTTTTTCTTTTTCCTGAGCCGCGATCAGGTTACGCTTATATTCGGCTTCCATTTTCTCGGCACCCTGACGGTAACGGTCCGTCATCTGCGCTCCCTGCATCTCGACCATCTGCTCACGCAGGTCGGTGATGTCGGGTATCCAATAGCTGATATCATCAATATATTCCGGAGTGCCCGGCACTGTAGCCATTTGCAGCCCACCCTGCTCACGGATCATACCATGCAAAGCGCCGCCCATAGCCACCATGTCAGAAACAGGCAGATCGGTCTTGACCATTTTCATGATCTCGGCCACCAATCCGGGCATTTTGGTCAAGATCTGAGCCGAAGAGATCTTTTCGTAAACGGCCATCATAAATTTCTGCTGCCGTTTGATGCGGCCAATGTCGCCTTCTTCGTCACGGTAACGTACATACTGGATGGCTTTTTTGCCGTCAAGATGCTGCGGCCCCGCCGACAGGTCGATCAAAAAATCGTCCCAGTCGTCGTAATAGTACATATCCTTTTCCACGTCGATGTCGATGCCGCCAATAGCGTCCACCAGGCTCTCAAAGCCGCTGAAATCGACCATGACATAATTGTTGACCTGGATACCCAAAAGTTCTTCCGTCGTCTGCTGGGTCAGCTTATGGCCGCCAAAAGCATAGGCGTGGTTGATCTTATCCCAGCCGTTGCCGGGAATGCGCACCCTGGTATCACGGGGTATGGAAAGCAGCGACACGTTTTTGCTTTTGGGGTCGAACATCACGACGAATAAGGTATCGCTGCGGCCGGGGTCATCATCCTTCTCCCTGCCATCGACACCTAAGACCACGATGTTCTTTTTTGCGCCTAAACGCTCGTTGCGCGGCAGGTCGTCCATGGTTTTGGCCAGTGTGCCGAACATGGGATCACCGCTCATATAAGCGTAAACCAAATAACTGGCAGCCGCTATAACGGCCACTATCAGCAAAATAATCTTCTTCAATCCTTTTCTTCCTTTCCCTCACTCAATTACAAAATATTGGCCTGCAGCTCTCTGCGGAAGCGCCGCATAAAGCCGTGCAGGATACGGGCGGTCAGGCCCCAGATAACATGGCCCTGATACTCGTAAAAATAAATATTATAGCCTTTGCGTTTATGCCAGTCATGTGGCTGACGTGGCAGCAGGTCGAACGGAAAATCTGCAGTGGCGCGGTTCGCCAGCTCCATATGCGCAACGCGTGGCTCATAGTCCATTAAAAAGCTTAAAGGTACGGTAAATATCTCGGCTACTTCATCCTTATTGCAGGAAAGCTGCACGCCGTCAGCCAAACGGCCGACAAAGGGATGGATGATGGGCCCCATATGGGTCACCAGAAAGTCCAATTCGCCGCACAGGCTGATTTTATCTTCAGTGACGCCCAATTCTTCACAAGTCTCGCGGATGGCGGTCTTGGCAAAGCTGTCATCGCCGCATTCATAACGGCCGCCGGGAAAGCATACGTCCCCGGGCTGCCAGCCCAGGCCCTCGGCCCGGACTTCAAAAAGCACTGCCGGACCTGCTTCAGTATCAACAAGCGGCACCAGCACCGCCGCGTCCCACAACCTGTCGGCCTTATCGATGCGGGCCGAGCGCAGCTGGAGGCGTTTTGTGATCTGTTCTACAAGTTCAGTCATTTTTTCCATAAAACTACCCCATTTCTTCTATTAATCCTTCTGCGCCCGCGGCTGTTTTCCTGCCGCATGTTGTGAATTATTCTTGAAATATAAAAAACGGATGGGCCTGAGCCCATCCGTTAGTTATTTTATTTGCTTAGTAAAGCGGTTCTTCTACTTTAGATCGTTCGCTTTTGTCGATCAGGAAAGCTACGGTAGCATCACCGGTTACGTTGACGCAGGTACGGGGCATATCAAGGATACGGTCGATACCGGCGATCAGTGCGGAACCTTCCAGCGGCAGACCAATAGCGGTCAGGATCATGGTGAGCATGATGAAACCGGCACCGGGAACGCCGGCAGTACCGATAGAAGCCAGAGTACCGGTCAGGATGATGGTCAGGTATTGGCCCGTAGTCAGGTCAACGCCATAGATCTGTGCGATAAAGAGCGCGCAGACACCCTGATAAACTGCTGTACCGTCCATGTTGATGGTAGCGCCCAGCGGCAGTACGAAGCTGGAGATGTCTTTGGACACGCCCAGTTTTTGGATGCACTGCATGCTGACGGGCAAAGTGCCGCCAGAGGAACAGCTGGTGAAGGACAGGACCTGCGCCGGCAGAATTGCTTTAAAGAATTTGAGCGGGCTGATTTTGCCGACAAATTTGAGCAGAGAACCATACACGATCACTGCATGCAGGAAGCAGCCCAGATAAACGGCGATAACTACTTTCAGCAGCGGCAGCAGTACGGCCGGTCCGTTAGCGGCAACAACCGGAGTGATCAAACCGAAAACGCCGATCGGAGCAACGCTCATAATGAAACCAACGATTTTGTAGCAAACTTCTGCCAAGCCGTCGAAAACATCATACAGCGCTTTGGCACGGTCGCCGACAGCGGTGATACCGATACCCATAAATAAACTGAAGACGATGATCTGCAACATATTGGCTTTCAGCATTGCTTCCATCGCATTAGTCGGGAAAATGTCGATGATTACTTTCATGATCGGCGGTGCTGCTTTAGCCGCAGCCTTCACGCCTTCGGCAGGCATATTGACGCCGCCGCCCGGGTCCATAACGGTGCCCAGGATCAGGCCCAGCACGATCGCGAATGCAGTAGTACCCAAATAGTAAGCCATGGTTTTGCCGCCGATACGGCCGATTTTTTTGATGTCACCCAAACTGCAGACACCAATAACGAGCGATGATAATACCAAGGGAACAATGATCATTTTGATCATGTTCATAAAGATAGTACCAAAAGGACCTATCCATGTTTTTGCGAAGTCTACGCCCTCCGCGCCCAGTTCCAGACCGGCTACGATACCTAAACCGAGACCGATCAGGATTTTCGTCGATAAATTCATCAAATTATCCCCCTTAACAAAAAATAAAATATAAAATTTCGTTTACATAAATTAGCCAAAAGTTTTAAAAATCCTGCTTTTTTCGCTCATGTATACAGTATATCTGCAAATTTGTTGCCAAAGCAGCTGTTTTTTTTAAGTAAATATGCTAAAAGTCCCCGCAAAATGCAGGGACTTTTAGCATATTTTAAGCTTATTTATTATTTTCTAAACGATAGGCACAGTGGTTGGTAGCGCCGGAATATTGGTTGAGCTTAAAGGAGCCACGCAAAGCAGCGGCAACAAAAGCCTTCGCCTGTTCCACAGCCGCACGCACGCTCAAGCCATTGGCCAGTCCTGCGGTGATGGCGGCCGAATAGGTACAGCCCGCGCCATGGTTATAGCAGGGCTCGATCTTCGGCGCGCTGGCGACCGTAAAGTCTTTGCCGTCATACAGCACGTCTACGGCTTCATTGCCGTCGTTGCGGCTGCCGCTTTTAATAACTACATAACCGGCACCCAGTTCCTTGATGCGTCCTGCCGCTTCCTTGATCTCGTCCAGGGTCTCGACTTTTTCCATATCGGCCAAATAAGCGGCTTCGATGGTGTTGGGGGTGACCACGTCGGCGCGCTGCATCAAAACAGTTTTGATGGCGGCTGCCGCTTCGGGTACCATGATCACATCGACGCCCTTGCAGACCATAACCGGGTCGATGACCACATTACGCAGCTGAAAACGGTCGATAGTGCGGGCTACCAGTTCTACCAGCTCGGCGCTGCCCAGCATACCTGTTTTCATGGCGTCGATGCCGATACCGGCCACGATCGTCTCGATCTGTTTTTCCACAACGTCCAGACCGATAGGGAAAATTTCGTGATCCCAGTCTTTGTGCGGGTTCTGGGCTACGATAACGGTCAGTGCCGTCATGCCGTATACACCCAGTTCCTGAAATGTTTTTAAATCAGCCTCCATGCCTGCGCCGCCGCTGGCGTCGCTGCCGGCAATGGTCATGGCTTTATGCAGCATAGTCATATTCTTCCTCCTGCCTGAGCTTTACCGTACATAAAGCTCCCATAAAATAACCGCCAAACAGCCGGGGATACCAAAAAATCCCGCGATCAGCGCTTTGACGACAGTGATTTTGAGCCCAAAGCCCAAAAAGCCGCCGATAAGATTGATGAACCATAAGGCTACCGCGCCGCAGACACCATTCCAAATGAGCCGAAACGGCAGTGAAAAGCATTTGACGACGATCGCTAAGATCAGTACGCCGGCAATAAACGGCAGCGTGCCTTCTAAACTGGCCGAGTTGAGCCCTTTGACCGCCTGGTCGATGCCCTGGAGGGCAGAGTCGCCCAGATCGCGGACAGCGCTTTCTATTTCCTGCATACCCGTACCCTTCTTTCTTACATTCTATGCCTGTTTTCCAAGGCCCGTGACAAGGTCAGCTCGTCGGCATATTCCAAATCGCCGCCCACAGGCAAGCCGTGCGCGATGCGGCTGATAACGATGCCGATAGGCTTTAACAGCTGCGCCAAATAGGCCGCTGTCGCTTCGCCTTCCACATCGGAATTGGTCGCGATGATGACTTCCTTCACCGTGTCGCCCTGCAAGCGCCGCAGCAGCTCTTTGACCCGCAGGTTGTCGGGCCCGATGCCGTCCAGCGGCGATAAAACGCCATGCAGCACATGGTACACGCCGTTATAGCCACGGCTGCGCTCCATCGCCATCACATCCTGAGGCTGCTCGACTACGCAGACGACGCTGTGGTCGCGGCCTGGATTGGCGCAGACCTCACAGGTATCGGCGTCAGTAAGATTATAACAAACAGTGCATAAACGGATCTGCCGTTTAGCTTCCAGTAAGGTTTCAGCCAGCCGCCGCACGTCTTCTTCCGGCATATCAATGATATGATAGGCCAGCCGTAGCGCTGTTTTAGAACCGATACCTGGCAGCCGCCGCAGCTGCTCGTGCACATTGGCCAAAGGCCGGATCATTCTGGCCATATTTTAGAACATACCGGGCATTTTCATGCCGCCGGTCAGTTTACCCATTTCTGCTTCCGTCATTTCGTCGATTTTGCGCATACCTTCATTAACTGCCGCTACCAAAAGATCCTCCAGCATTTCCACATCTTCGGGGTCAACAGCACTGGGATCGATTTTGACGCTGACGACTTCTTTTTTGCCGCTGACGACTACGGTTACGGCACCGCCGCCCACAGTAGTTTCGATCGTGCGCAGCTTCAATTCTTCCTGCATTTTTGCCATATCGGCCTGCAATTTCTGTACCTTTTTCATCATGCCCTGCATATTTCCCATACCACCATTAAACATTGTTGTTCCTCCTCGTTATGACGCCTTGCGGCCGAAATTTGATTTATAATTTTTGCAGTGTGCCGCCAAAGGCGTCCAGCGCCGCCTGCACTTCAGGTTCGACTGTTTCTGCCGGGGCCTGCGGTTTAGGGGCTGCTTTGGGCCTGGCGGCCGGTTTGGCCGCAGCTACGCATTCCAGGCGTACGCTTTGCCTTGCCAGCCGCAGCAGCACTTCTTCAAAAGCTTTTTTATAGTCGGGGTCGTTCATCCTGACACACATAAATTGATTTTTGAAACCAACTGTCAGTATACCGTTTTCATAGCCCGTTACATAGCCGCCCGCGGCACAGGCCACCATGGATTGTTTCTTTTCGTTTTTCAGTATCTCCAAAGTCTGCTTCCACAGGTCCTCGCCGTCGGCCCAGTCACCGCTGTATTCGACTACTGCCACCGGTGCTGCTGCCTGCTGCGGTTCCGGCTCTGCCTGAGAAGGCAGTTCAGCCGGCCTGGCTGGTGCTTCTGATTTTTGGATAGGCGCGACCACGTCGGTGCGCTCAAAAACTGCGTCGAGCTGCGCCGGATCGGGGAACACGTCCGCCACCGCCTGCGGTGCAGTCGTTACCGGCGTTACAGCAGGCTCTGCCGTTACTGACGGGCCTTGCTGTGCCGCTGGGGCTTGTGCTGCCGGAGACTGCCGCACTGTTCGTGCGGGAGCGGCTGCCTGCGGCACACCATTTTGCACCTGGCGTTCCAGCTGTTCTACCCGCGCCATCAACGCTGCTACCGTACTGCCTTCGATGCGGCACAGGTCAAACAGGCACAGCTCTGCCGTAATGCGCCCACGGGCGCTGAACCGCAGCTCAGTCATAGCCTGATGCAGACGTTCTTCTGCCGCCATCAGGCGATCGCTGCCAAACAGCGGCGCCAGCTCGGCGATAGCGTCTTCCGTATCCGTCAGATAGATCTCGTGATAAGCGGGCGAAGCCTGATATAAGAGCACGGCCCGCAGATACTCAGCCAATTCTGTCAAAATCTGCCGCACGTCCTTGCCCTGCTCTGCCAAACGGTTGAGCAGCTGCAAGGCAACAGACAGTTCCTGCCTGCCGATGGCCCCCACCAGTTCCCGCAAAGCTTCACGTCCCACGATGCCCAAAACATTACGCACTGTTTCGGCAGTTACTGTTTCCGCCATCACGCCGCACTGGTCCAAAAGGCTCAGCGCGTCGCGCATACCGCCGTCTGACTGGATAGCGATCAGCTTCAGTGCTTCGTCTTCAGCCTGGATCTCGCTGCCGTCGGCAACTTCCCGCAGACGTTTTTCGATATCCTCGTTGGTGACCCGTTTAAAATCAAACCGCTGGCAGCGCGAATGAATGGTCGCCGGTATCTTATGGGGCTCGGTCGTAGCCAAAATAAAGACGATATGCGCCGGTGGTTCCTCCAGCGTCTTCAGCAAGGCGTTAAAGGCTTCCGTGGTCAGCATATGCACTTCGTCGATAATATAAACTTTATAGCGTCCGTTGACGGGTGCGAACATCACCTTTTCGCGCAGGTCGCGGATCTCGTCGATACCACGGTTAGAGGCAGCGTCGATCTCGAACACGTCCATACTGCTGCCGTCATTGATGCGATGGCAGTTGGGGCACTCGTTACAGGGGTTGGCCGTAGGGCCCTGGTCACAGTTCAGTGCCTTCGCCAAAATCTTGGCCGTACTTGTTTTGCCTGTGCCGCGCGGCCCGGCAAACAAATAAGCGTGGGCGATTCGCCCTGTGGTCAACGCATTGCTGAGGGCAATACGCACCGCGTCCTGCCCCACTAAGGCATCGAAGCCTTGAGGGCGCCAACGCCGGTATAGTGCTACATAAGCCATTTTCTGCCTCCTTTCCTGCTCTTCGCTCCATAGTTTCTTATTTATTTATTATATAAAATTTACACATATAAGTACATATCCAATTTGTGAAATGTTTTTAGGGGACACTTTGCAGTTACTTACTGCCGGAATATACAAAAAACCGGCTGTTATAAACAGCCGGTTTCCGATCAGTTGTTTCCCTGTAGGGCCACAGACGCAGGCACCCCCACGGCACATAAGAGGATCCGCTTAGTGCTGCTTCCTTCCGGACCTGACACGGTTCACAGACTCCTATTGCGCAGGACCCGACGCCTGCGGTCCTACAGAAAAACAAAAAGCCGCTGACCGCGGCAATCTTTTTTTAAGTGGCGGAGAGAGAGGGATTCGAACCCTCGGTACGGTTTCCCGTACACACGCTTTCCAGGCGTGCACCTTCAACCGCTCGGTCATCTCTCCAGGTTGAAAAAATCAGGGACTATGAAATTATTTACCGCTTAAAAATAGACTTGCGGCTGGCTTAATCCAGCCGCAAGTAACAGTATACTGATTTATGGGAAAGATGTCAAGACTTTCTACTAAGATTATGTAAAATTTTTTTCGCTTTTACTTAGTCGTTACTTACTTCCGTCGCCGGCAAAAGCAGCAGCGACCGTTCAGAATTCAGCGTCACGTTCTGCGCCGTCGCGCCCATCACCAGCCCTTTGACGAGGCCTGCGCCGGTTTTAGTCATGGCGATCATCGACACGTTTTCTTCTTCTGCCCAGCGGCAGATTTTTTTAGAAGCGGCGCCCTTGTCCACCAGATACGAAGCCTTGATGCCAAACAATTTCATTTCCGCTACCAGCTCGTCCATGCGCGACTGGGCGTTTTGCAGCTTGCTTTCCAGGTCACTCTGGTTACGGCTGCGTTCGATAACATGTACGAACACCACTTCTAACACATGCTCGCGCAGGCTGCGGATCAGGTTGAGTGCCACTAAGGATTTTTTGGAAAAGTCGGTCGGTATCATCAGCTTGCGCAGCATATTATCATCGGCGATGTTATCGCTGTCGCCGTCAGTTTTGGCAACAAACAACGGCCGCTGCGAAGAACGCGCCAGGTCAAAGGTAGTGCTGCCCAAAAGCGCGCTTCTAAAAAAGCCCTTGCCGTGCGATGCTACCAGTGTCAGGTCTACTTCCTTATCATCGCCAACGCGGGTGACTTCTTCAAATACTTCGCCCCAGGGCGTTTCGATGCTGACGGTTTCGTAACCGTTGCGCAGCAGCTCGTTGGCATAGCCCTGCAATTTGCTGTACACCTTTTTGTAGCTGCTACTGTAAGGGTCTGCGTCCTCCTCATCGTCGAACACATAAGCTAAAACTATCTCCGTACCCGTATCCGGGCACAGGCTGTACAGACAAGGCAGCAAAATTTCAGATTTGGGAGTAAGGTCCATTGCTAACAAAACTTTTGTAAACATTCCGTTCATTGCTCCTCTTTGCTTTAAATATCTTATTTAGCCAGCGGCCAAAATTGTGCCGCTCGGGCTTATATTCCTATTAAATAGTTATATTTCGCCGCCCGCAAAAAAATTCCTGCCTTCTTGTTGTAACTTCACCCTGAACAGGTTAAAATAGATACATAAAATGAATTTATGCAGAAGGAGTCACGCCATGTTAAAGCAAAAAATCGATACAGCCGCACTCTTTGCTTCCAAAAAAACAGAGGCCCCGGGGAACCCACGTACGCTTCTGACGCTCAACGGCAGTGACAATCCTTATTATTCTGTTGAAGAACTGAGCGAAGACCTGCTGGCGATACCAGAAGAAGGCGCCCTTTGGCTTGATATGTCGCTGTTCGGCTCGCACGACCAGGTAATGACCGTAGCCCGTTCCTTTAAGCTGAGCCCTGCCGCCCAAAACCTTTTGGAAAGCAGAAAGCAGCAACCGCGCCTGTTCCGCGACGGCACCAACCGCATCCTCATTTGCCGCCATCTGCAGCTGGATGAAAACGGCAGCGCCAATTATAACAATGTCTGTTTTGCCGCCAGCGCCAACCGTCTGCTTTCATTGCAGCACGGCCGCTGTGACCGTTTAAAAAATGCCCGCACATTGGTAACGACACTGCAAAAGCCCAATAATACGATCCCGCAGGCTTTGACGTTGATCTTAGGCAAGATACTTGACGACAACTGCGAGGTCATCAACTTTATAGAAGAACGCCTGCAGCTTTTGGCAGCCGCCTACAGCGAGCAGGACGAACGCCCCGAACCACGTGAGTTGCTGCGCCTGCGCCGCAGTCTGGTAATCGCCAAGCAGGCAGTTTACCCGATGCGCCGCATCGTCAGCCGAGCGCTGCGTCAGGATCCGCCTTTAGTCATCGGCTGCGACAACGCGCCGGAGCTTTTAAGCATCAAACTGGAGGGGGCAGTGCTCACCCTGTCGGTAGCCGACGAACTGCTCGGCTCGCTGGAGACCCTGTGCGTCAACGCAACTGCGGAACGCAGCGCCGATATCCAGGCCACCCTGACTACGGCAGCAGTGGTTTTCCTGCCGCTGATTTGCATCAGCAGCATTTTCGCTATGAATTTTGAATATATGCCCGAACTGAAATCCCAGTGGGGCTATCCCATCTGCTTAGGTGTGATGGCGCTGATCGCCGTCTTTACCATAAGAAAATTACAGCGCAAAAAATGGTATTAAACACAACTGCCGCCAGCACCAACAGCTGACGGCAGTTTTTTTATCAAGGCAGCGCCGAGTTTACGCTTTGGCCAGTCTACTCTACGAAGCGTTGATTGTGTTTGCACCCACGCTTCGCTACAATTGTTGATGGAGGTACTAAACCATGCTTACTAACCAAACAGGCACTATCATCCGCACCCTGCGGCTGGAACAGCAGCTGACCCAAAAACAGCTGGCCGATAAACTGCATATCAGCGATAAAACCGTTTCCAAATGGGAACGGGGCCTGGGCTTGCCCGATGTGGCCCTGATACCCGCACTGGCCGAACTGCTGCAGGCCGACATCCAAAAGCTGCTGCGCGGTGAGGCTGCCCCCAACGATTTTGTAGGAGGAAATATGAAAAACACCCATTATTACGTTTGCCCCACCTGCCACAACATTTCGCTCTGCACCGGGCAGGCGACCGTGGCCTGCTGCGGCAAAATGCTGACGGAGCAGCAGCTCACCAAAGCGGCGGCAGCCGACAAACTGACTGTTGAAACTATCGAGGACGACTGGTATATCACAAGTCACCAGCCCATGACGAAGGAAGATTACATCTCTTTTGTTGCTTTCTCTACCGGCGACCGGATCCAGATCTTTAAACAGTATCCCGAATGGAACCTGGAACTGCGATTGCCCAAACGTGGGCACGGCATGCTGCTTTGGTATTCGCTAAAACGCGGCCTGTCCTATCAGCTGTTATAAATTGCCTTTGACTGCATTATAACATAGCAACCAGTCCGCCAAAAAGCAAAAACCGTCCGCACTTTAAAGTGCGGACGGTTTTTTTAAGCGTTGAATACTTTGCCCGGGTTCAAAATATTTTTGGGGTCTAAAGCCCGTTTGATTTCTTTCATCATTTTCATTTCCACCGGGTCGGTGTATTTTTCCATAGCGTCAACTTTTTTGGCACCGATGCCATGCTCGCCGGAAAGACGGCCGCCCAGGCTGTAAACATAGGGGTAAGCCTCGGCGTGGAAACGGCTTACTTCGTCCTCCCATTGCTCGTCGGTCATATCGCCCTTTAAGATTTGGAAGTGCAGATTACCGTCGCCCGCATGGGCCAAAGTAAAGAGCTTAAAGCTGTAGCTTTCGGCAACCTTGGTCAGATGGCGAATACAGTTAGCGATCTGGTCCACAGGCACCACCAGGTCGTCGGAAGTGCTGACCAGGCTTAAAACGCGGGTCGATTCCAAACAGTTGCGGCGGATCTTCCATACGCGTTCGTCGGCTTCCAGCACGTCGGTAGCACCGCTGGCACTGCAAATCTCGTCCAGCTGCTCCATTTTGCTTTCCAGCTCGTCTTCGTTAAAGGTTTCTACGGTAACGATAACATAGTAGCCGTCCTCGTAATGGGGCAGCTTCAATTCGCAGTAGTCGCTGGAACTGCGTACAAAGGCGTTGTCCATAAACTCAACGCTGGTCGGGTTCAAGCCTGCTTTGATCAGGTTCGGCACCAGGCTGATAGCCTCGTCCAAATCGGTGAAAATAGCCAGCAGATCAAGCTTATAAGGGCACAGCGGCAGCAGCTTCAAGGTAGCTTTAGTGATGATGCCCAAGGTGCCTTCGCTGCCCATGATCAGCTGTTCCAGGCAATAGCCGGTAGATTTCTTTTTTAAGCGCGCGCCCACGTTGACGATGTCGCCGGTGGGGGTAACGGCTTCGATGGCATAAACCTGATCGCGGGTTGTGCCATAGCGCACGGCCTTGTTGCCGCCAGCATTAGTAGCAATATTACCGCCGATCAGGCAGCTGTCGGCACTGCAAGGGTCACCGGCATACAAAAAGCCTGCCGCATTGGCCTGTTCCTGGATCTCGACTGTGCGGGCACCGCCTTCGACCACCATATACATACCTTCGGCGTTCAATTCTTCGATTTTATCCATGCGCTCCAGCATCAGCACGATGCCGCCGCAAACGGGGATCGCACCGCAGGAAACGCTGGTACCGGCACTGCGGGGAGTTACCGGCACAGTATATTGGTTAGCGATCTTCATGACCGCCGCTACTTCTTCGGTACTGCCGGGCCAAACAACGACCTCCGGCAAATGATGATAACGGGGATCGGTCTCCTCGTCAGTTTTATACTTTTCAAGGGTTTCGGTATCGGTCTTTACATACTCCGCACCTACAGCCTGTTGCAGAGCAGCTACTACTTCTGCGCTGACCTGTTCATATTTACTCATAGCTTCCATTCCTTTCTACTGTCCTACAAAATCTTTTTTATATTTTCCGCTGGCGCTAGCTTGGCTGCCGCTGCGGTTAAATAGCATTTTAAGTTTTTACTCTAAGCTTTCATTTTAAGCTTTTACGTCAAAAATCTTGCCCGGGTTCAAAATAAGCTGCGGGTCCATCGCCGCCTTGATCGTACGCATCAGGGCCAGTTCACCTGCCGGAGTATATGTTTCCATCTCCTTCAGCTTTTTGGCGCCGATGCCGTGCTCACCGGCCAAACGGCCGCCGATGCTGTAAGCATAAGTATAAACCTCTTTGTGGAATTCTTCCACCTTATTTTCCCACTCCTCATCGCTCAACTCGCATTTACACAAAACGATATGCAGATTGCCGTCGCCGATATGGGCGTTGATTTTAACCGGGAATGGGTATTTAGCGCCGATCCCCATGATGAATTTGATAGTGCCGGCGATCTCGTTAACCGGTACGACCACGTCGTCCGTCAGGGAAACCAGGCTGATCAAGCGCACCGACTCCTGACAGTTGCGGCGCATATCCCAAATGCGTTCATCAGCCTCCAGCACGTCGACAGCACCGGCGCTGCTGCACAGTTCGTCCAGCTGCTCCATTTTCAGATCCAGCTCGTCCTCGCTGAAAGTCTCCACCGTGATGATAACGTAAATGCCGTCCTCATAGTGGGGCGCGCCCTTAAAGTCCAAATAATCGGCCGTACTGCGCACATATGAGTTATCCATATATTCCACGCTGGTCGGGTTGATGCCCGCCTGCATGATCTTCGGCACAACGTCCAGCGCCTGCTCCGGCTTATCAAACACGGCCAGCAGATCAAATTTATAAGGCGGTATCGGCTGCAACTTAAGAGTCGCCCTGGTAATGATGCCCAAAGTACCCTCACTGCCCATGATCAGCTGTTCCAGGCAGTAGCCGGTCGAACATTTTTTCAAACGGGCGCCCAATTCCACTATCTCGCCTGTGGGGGTAACAACCTCCACCGCATAGATCTGGTCACGGGTCACGCCATAGCGCACAGCCTTGTTGCCGCCAGCATTAGTAGCGATATTGCCGCCGATCAGGCAGCTTTCGGCGCTGCAAGGGTCGCCTGCATATAAAAAGCCCGCTTCGTTGGCATGCTTTTGGATGTCGACGGTGCGCACACCAGCCTCCACTTCCATATACATACCTTCGGCGTTCAGATCGATTATCTGATTCAAGCGTTCCATCAGCAGCACGATGCCGCCGCAGACAGGAATAGCCCCGTCAGCCAGGCTAGTACCGCCGCTACGAACAGTGATGGGCACATTATATTTATTAGCCAGCTTCACGACAGCGGCGATCTCCTGCGCGTCCTTCGGCAGCACTACGGCCTCCGGCAAATGGAACTTGCGGGGATCAGTCTCCTCGTCAGTCTGGTATTGCTCTAATTTTTCAGGCTCGGTCAAAACGTAAGCAGCACCAAGGACGGCTCGCAGCTCATCCAGCACCACTTCCGTCACAGGAGCGTAAGTTTTCATGCTTCATCTTTCCTTTCTTTCTGGGCTTCCAGGTCGATAGGTTTAACTTCCGGATGGGTATAGCGCGTTTTAGCGTCTGGCGTTAAACTGCCCAGGCTAATGGCGCTTTGCGGGCACCAGTGGGCGCAGCCGAAGCAATGCACACACGCACTGCCAAACACCGGCTTGCCTTCGTCCAATGTAATATTACCCGCCGGGCAGACCGTGGCGCAGATGCCGCAGCCAACGCATTTAGCAGCGTCACAGCTCAGTTGCCCCACCTGCTTGACACTATTCAGCACCCACCAGCCAATAGCAGTACCACCGTACTGCCATAAAAAGCTGCGGCTCAGGTGGTTATAATTGTCGTGCCTGTTTTTGATATTGCGAACGATCAGCCCCAGTTCAGCGGGAGCCTGATTGAGAAGCTTCTCCTGCCTAGCTTTGGGCGATGGAAAAACGATACTGTTATCGGGCAAAGCCAGCGTCACCCCATAGGCTAAACGCAACTCGCGCTGCTCCAGCAGTTCTTTAGCTTGGCCTAAGGCCTGGCCGGACATGGCACCCATAGTCACCACTGTAAAAATATACTGCGGCACCATTTTCACCTGCTGCAAAAAAACTTCCACTACAGGCGGCAGGGCCATACAATACACAGGGCAAACAATGCCCACAACTTCGTCCTGAACCTCATAAGGCGCTTTTAAATAACTGGTGATGCCTTCCAAACGACAGCCTTCCAGCTCTTTTGCCATAGTTTTAGCGGCATACAAGCTGTTACCCGTACCGCTCAAATAAAAAATAACTGCCATCAGGTTCGCCTCGCTTCTAATCATAATGCTAATACTGCCTACGGCAGGTAAATAACCGCTTCCATTATATACCAAATTAACTTGTATAGTCAAAAGAGGCCACCACTAATAATATCTTAATTATTTATTTTGAGATCAGCACAGGAAAGGCTTCTTTCCCTTCTATATTTTCTTGATTTTTCAAAATTAAATTTGCTATAATATAGAAAAATAAGAAGATATCCTAACGGAGGCCTACTCATGGCAAGCACAAAAACTAAAGCTCGTATCGATGTTAAATATCTGGCACAACAATTGTTGAAATGTCGCTTAGATTTGGGCCTTAATCAGGCAGAAGCTGCTAAAAAGATCGGTGTCGCGGCGTCTAATTATTTTTATTATGAAACCGCCAATGCTACTAAGCCCACCGAAAAATTTATCGCTAAAGCTATGCAGGCCTACGATAAACCACGCGATTTTTTTGTAAAAATAATTGAGCCAGACGATGATTATGACCTGCTTTTACCTGAAGAAATAAGAGCCTGGGCTAAAACAGAAGCAGCTATTCCCTACTTATTGATGGCCCATGCCAAATATGCCGCCGATAAACTGTCCGCCAAAAACAATAATTGAATTTTAGAGTAATCTGCCTTTTGGCAGATTGCTTTTTTAATTTAGGGCAATAAAAAAATGGGGCCGGGTCCTAAGACCCAGCCCCTAAAATTTACCATGAACGCCAATCATAATGTCGCTGTTGCCAACTCCATGATAAGCACCAATATCAAACATTTTTGCATTATATCTAATTCCCGCATAAGCGTCTTTGGTATCGGTATTATACAAAGCACCAAAATCCACCTTGCCTGTACGGTTGTTGTTTCTTGCATTTACTTCTGCCGCCACCACTTTATTAAACGCTTCTGTCATATCAATCACCGTATTCTGTGTTCTGTCTATAACCAGTTTGCCATATTCAAACTTTTGCGCTTCCTCAAGCTGTGATTGCAGAATTGTTTCCTGCCCATTATATTTAACAGTTATTTGATTACCCATATCATTAATTTCTACATCCGTCTTTTCACCACTTTTTTTCGGAACATAAGCAATTTTATTGCTGTCGGTATTTTTAACAGTCGTCAGCAACGTAGTTTTATTTTGATAATCACGTATAATAACATTCAATACCGCTACTTGTTCTTTATACGCCGGCACATATTTTTGATAACAATAAACAAATCCGGCAGCAAACATCAATAAACAGCAAAAAATATACAGTACATACTTATTACTGCAAATATTTTTCAACAAACCCTGCATATCCATCACCACCGGCTGCAATAGCCGCGCGTATCAATATGCAGCCAGTCACCATAACAACCCAGTCCCAGTTCCGCCCCTTCTATCCCCTGCCAGCCAGCCGCAGTTAAAACCATGTCCTGCAACTGCTCCGCTGTATAGTCTTTACCAGCTACATGAATATCAGCAGCGCAGCCTCTGGTATGATAGCTGCCCACAGCCCCGCCACAGGCCTCATTAACACCATCGGCAACGGTCCTATAACCGGACTTGAAGCTGCTTCCATATTCCGGATGATAATTTGTAGTATTGATTACCCAATCCGGATCACACTCCCGTAAGCTATCTAAAATCCTAAACAGTTTTTCCGTTTTACTATTGTTAGTACACAAACGGCCATTTTCATTATCCCAGGCATATTCATTCTTTGCTCTGCGCCAACAGTCCCATTCACATACACTCCAATGTTTACTTACATACATTTTGCTCACCCTCTTTATCAATCAAAGCTTCTGCTTCCGTAATGTTTGTTTCCTCATCATCGGGAATGCCATTATTATTCCGGTCAATGATAATTTTAGTACTGGCAACTTTATCAGTAACATAGCGCAATAACGCTAAAATACCGGCCGAGCCCAAAACATTAACGCCCTTCAGCAGCATATCCAGATCCAAAATATTAAAAACAACCCATTGATAGACCCAGCCAAGTAAAAACAAAGTGAACAGCATACATAAATAAATGCACACGAAATTAATCATGTGCATTTTTCTGACATTATAAGTATTAAGTTTATCGCTGACGAGCTGTAAGCTGCCTAAAAATTGTCCAACAAACCTGCCCCACATTATTGCAATTCTCCCTGCGGACTTGTGGGCAGTTTCTCCAGTTTTTTCATCAAATCCGTACAAATACCGTTGCCACCCAGGGCATGGTAAGCATTATAAATACGGTGAAATTTATAACGCTTCTCTACCGGCATATAGCCCTGTAGCGTATAACGCTCATGCGCCTGATCAATGCGGTCATTAAGCAGGGAACACAACCCTTCTTTGATCGCCATAAAATCATCGTCACGTTTTTTTGTTTCTATCTCGCGCTGCCGCTGTACATTCTTTGCTTCGTCCTGCATCCGCAAAACCACCGCCGAAAGAAAGGTCACCACAACGCCAGTAATAATCTGTAAAATTACCTCCATTTATTCACCACCTCCGTATTATATGTATTAAGGATCTAAAGCTTGCCCTTTCAACTTGCTATTTAGAACACATCACCTTAAGCTAAGTTCATCATTTTCTTTTGCCATATTCCTATACCTTCAAAAAAAGCATTATACACAATTGTATTCAATTTACATGATCTCATTTTCATTTCCGCATTTTCAATTACACATCCAGCTGGATCGCAAATGGTATAAAATCTGCACCCTGTACAGATTTCTGGAACTTTTATATAAGTTTTAAAATTTTCTTTTGCGGACAAAATATCATCAACATGTCCGATAATAATATCTGAATTTTTACACAACAATATATTTCCACTAAAATCTATATTAACAGCACTGCTCATAACTCCACATTTAAGATGAAAAGTCCTTTTGTCTTTTTTTAAAATATTGTTAAGAATTTCTACATGATTATTAAAAAAATGATATTCGCGTGCTTCAAAATCTTCTCTATATGCAGCTTCCGCAAATCCTGATGCTATATTCCGTACTGTTTCATTAAACTTTTCATAATCAAAAAAATTCAAAAATTTTATGTCATGAAAATCTTTCAACATATCAAAATTAACAGTTATACCTTCCGGAAATAATTTGTCATAATATGCCCAAATATCATAAATATCCTGATTTACTGCAGAAATTACACAACATATTCCCTTACTTTTTATTTGTTTAAAAAGCGTCATAATATTTTGATCTTCCAAAACATCCTTTCCTCGCGTAAAAACAGTTTTTTCTCCATCATGGCTCAATCCTACACCTATATTATACTCATTAATAAAAGATACCTTATCCTCCGTCAATAAACTACCATTAGTAATCATATTTATTCTGCAGTCAGGTTTTACGCTATAAATATATGGCACTAATTTTAAAATTTTTCCCCAATACAGTAATGGTTCTCCTCCCCAAAGCATAATTTTTTCAACATTAGAATTTTCTATAAAAAACTTTATCTTATCAAAACTTTCACTGTTACAGATTTCTCTTTGTATGCCGTAGCGTTGCATACAATAACTGCACTTAAAATTGCAATTACTGCCGAGCGTTATATATATTGTTTTAAAATCCACTACTCTTTCTCCCTGTAATAAATTTTTTGACTGTTTCGTATAAGCATCTTTTGTTTGGCCATTTCTTCAATACATTTTTCTACTGTTTTTACCTCTAACACACTGGTTTCATTATAAGTAGCAAGAAATTTCTCCAGCGAAATTTCTTCTTTTTTCATTTTAGAAAATTCATTAGGAAAATTCCCCATGAAAGTTAAAACTATACCGGTTAAAATGTCCAACTGAGCTTCTAAAGCTGCTAAACTGTCATTTGGATCAATGGAGATCAACATCTTCCTTCTAGCGTCCCTGATTTTAAGATAGGAGGAATATTCAGGAAAAATTTCACTGATAATCTCTGACGTTCTTTTACTCCTATATTCTATATCGACACAATCTTTATTCACCGGTTTTGAATTGCAAACTACCAAATATTGTTCAACAGTTTTATGAAAATAAATAATAAAGGCTGGATTTTCAGTACTTTCCAATCTATAGTAATCCTTATATATATAACTGCCATCACGCGTAATAGGTTTGTTGTATGGCTCCGACAACTTTGTAAACGCTCCCGAAAAATACACCTCAAATGATTTATATGGTTCAAAAAAATCAGCTAAATTAAATTCTTGACTTATTTTCAATGTTTTCTCAACACGTCCATCTTCAAAATAATGCACATCATAAAAATCTACTTTGAGCATGTTCATTTCAATTTTAAAATCAAAATAACTATTATCTTTATCATCAACAGAAAAAACTTTAGTACTAACTAACAAACTGACCACCTCCGTCATTTACTTTTCTCACAATTCTATTCAGCATCTTTAACATCCTACCGATTTCATTCTGCAGATAATAACAAATAAATCTTCGCCTTTCAGGCGTAGCTTTTAAACAACCACCGGCACAAACATTCCTAATCTCACAACCTATGCAAGGTGCCTTATCAATATACGGATTCTTAAAATCAATATTTTTTGCATCACCAATATGCCCATAAGGATTTATTGCATTATGGCAATCATAAATATTACCATGCACATCTATAGCCATCGCTGTATCAAAAAAAGCACAAAAAGAATGAGTATTATTAAAAGAGTATTCTTTTAATAATTTACCAAATAAATTTTCATAACAATCGTATTCATAACAATCAAAATCACCTGACATAATATTGTTTTCCAAATTTTCAAACACTTTATCCAACATGTTTTCGAAATTTGTATTCTTATAAACAAATAGGCTATCATCTGTCATCCCACCGTTATCTTTCAAAAACATCATGTTAACTTTAGGCCGTTTTAATTTATACTTTAACCTAAACTCCTCAAAATAATCCCAAACTTTATAATAATCCCAATTATATTTTGTAATGGTGCTGATAAAAACGAATTTATCAAGTGCCAGCACAGCTTCCGGATCACTCTTCAATATATCTTTATGTCTTCTTGTGATTTCATAAACATCTCCATCATGAGAAATATTTACCCGAAACTGTAATTCGTTAAGTATCTTTGCTCTCTCTACTGTCAGTAATGTTCCATTAGTAGTAACTGCAAACATAGCTTTTTCATTGCGTTCTTTGATACACCTAGCAACTTCAATCATATAATCGAAATATATAAAAGCCTCGCCGCCATAAAATACAATTTCATATGCATTGCCATTTGCCGGAAAGTAGTCCGCCACTTTTTTAGGATTAGGATAATCAAAAGGTCTATAATTTTGTTTGGCTGTTTCGCCTTGAATGCAGTACAAACAACTCATATTGCAATTCCTGTTGAGTATAAGATAATACCTTAAAATTTTGCTATAGTCTATTTTCATTTTATCTCCGTAGCACAAGCAACAATAATACCATTTACAATGCACCAATCAGTACCTTCAATTATAGGTGAATAAGTAACTGTATTACTATCATATCCAGCTGCTTCCACAGTCTCACTTTCAAAATCCTTGCTGTTTTTTACAAATTTAACCTTATTCTTAAATAGAGATAGTACTTCATTTTGCCCATCTATTCTTCTGTAATATGTTCCTAAAACTTCGTTGTCCTGTAAAACCTTCCTTTGATTTTTATAATATTCTTCGGCTGAATAGGCGCCGATGCCATTAGATAATTTAATTAAATGGTCATCAGTTAAAACTAAACCCTCAACTCCAACTATAGCAATTGCTTTACGGGCTCCCAGCTTCGATTTTGCGATTCCATTTACTTTATATTTTTTGTTATCAAAAATAATAAATGCGCCTACTTTTAACTCTTTTATATTCACATATCCTTTATCCGTTAAAATTATACCTTCGATAAAGCATCCACCATCACCACTGTAGCAATTACAATTCCATGAATAAGTTTTTGTGCTATGTGTATGACTTTTATTAACAAGTTGTTGTAATAATACTTGCAAGGTATAATCGCCCGCCGACATTCCCGAATCAACAGCAGTATATGTAAACGACCCTGGATAATCTCCTCTTCCCGGGCTATATCCACTATTACTCAAATAAGACTGTATACTACCAGTAACATTAATATTTGATCCCGTTCCAAAAGTATTTATTGTCGGCAACGTTAAATTACGTTTATCATAATCAGTAACTCTACCTTTTTTGTCTACAGTAAGATAGGGAACAGTAAACGTAGCGCCGTTGCCAAGATCGGCCTCTGTAGTATCGCCAACCGTTCCTGCTGTTACTTTATCAGGTAAATCAAGGTTTAACTCAACCTTACCGTTATTATCAACTACACCAGTACCAGTAACATCACCTGTAACTGCTATATCATTAAAGCGGGCAATTTTCTCCCACATAACTGAACCATCATTAATTTCAGTTGCACTTACATTCCAGTCAGGTTCATTAGTTGCAGAATAACCACCAGTTTTTACTTTCGCTTCAAGCCCCACCGGCATATTCGGGCTCCTTACGATATGCCCTTCCTGATACTGCGTTTCCGGCTGCCACAAACCATCGACAAGGCATTCCAGCGTCTCATGCTCATTTTTCATATAAGCCTGCAAATCGTCCTGCGTTGTCGGTGTCGCCGAACCTTCGTACATAAAATATTTACTGATATCTTTTATAAATTTAGGTATTTGCATTTATACCAACTCCCTTCTAAATCCCTGCCAGGTCAAATCGCAGACCGCCTCAACAGGACTACCTTCCGCATCAATGATCTGAATCTTGCACGGATTTCTTGTAATGATTTTAGCGTTTGCTACTGCAAGCGCACTCTGAATAGCATTAATACGCACCGACGTTGTGTAATAGTAAGGTGTCTTGATCGGTAAAGTAAGCCCTTCTTCGGGGATCAACAGATTACTGAAATTTTCTACCCTGTCAGGAACGTCAATAATCGCGTTCAATTTAGTAATCTCGGCTCTGCTGTCCGCATCAGGCAGCGAATGTACCTCCAAATGCAGCGAATCAGTAGCATTAATAACGATTTTACCGGTATACGGCTTAAAAATGCCGCTGAATCGCCAATAATTATTCAGCGCCTCACCCCAAACAATACCCTGCGGCGCCGACCACGCCAAACTGCCACTGCCCAAACAATATTTAACAGTCGATGGTGAATTTAAGCCATACTCAAGCCACAGCTGGCCACCAGCCAAAGGCTGTAAATGTGACAGCAACAATAACTCATCATTAAGCGATTTACCCTTCAGCACGCCGCTTTCAACAACGCCGTCGTGCTCGACTTTTTCCCAGTTATTTTCGGACAGATCCACTTTCCAAAGCACATTTTCTTCCAGTGGGTCGCCCAAATTCAAAACAGCATAAGCCGCATTAACACTTTCGTTACCCCCATTATCTACGGCCTTGATCATAACCGTATGTACACCCTGGCGCAGTGCCTGCGTCTCAAAAGGCTGTGACGTAATGACGCCGCTGTGCAGTTCAAAAGCCGTTTGCCACTGCGGGTTGCTGCCCTGAGTATACTTAAGCCTGAACCCGGCGATATCATTGATTTTTGGATAATCAAAATTCCACCAAAACCGGCGCGTCCCGTCAGGTAGCAGCTCGGCATCCAACAAAGTAACATCCGGAGGTGGTTTATCCCTGCCGGTGATCTCAACCATTTTGATGGTCGGCGCCCCTTTAATACCGTCACGGCTGACCGCCTGTACCGATACCCAATAAGGCCCCTGCTGCAAACCCGTCAGCGTAACACTGGTATCAAAAGTGGACGAATATGTTTTGTAGCTTTCGCCATCCCGCGATAAGCTGACCGAATAATGGTCCAGATACGTATAATACATATCGTCCCAGGTAATATCCATACCCATCTGTAAAATACCCTCCGCGCTGGTCCAGCTGTTTTCTTCAACAGCAAGCCCCGTCACCGAAGGCGGCGTAGTAGTATAAGGCGGCTTGGAATTAGTATAATCAGGCATCACGATCGGTGCGCCCAACTCGTCATTATAAATCGACGGATTATACTGCCTGCAGGCCAACTGATAAGTACCAGCATTAGTCTCATCAATTTCAGTTATCCTAAATGGCATATTGGTAAAAATGCCACCATAAGAAACAGTAATAACGTCGCCACATTCCAGGCTCATACCCTGCGTAGCTACGCTAAAAGAAATTGAAATAGAGCAGGTCTTGTTCAAATCACGATACAGCCGCGCCACACGCAAAGCCTGATTCTGTGAAGTACAGCCTGCCAGTGTGATCGTCTTCTCAATGATCCTGCCCTCCTGTTCCAGCTGGGCCTCTAAATCCTCAACCACAACCTTGATCTCGGTCCAGTTCTGCGAAGGATCAAAATAACCGATCTTATAACGGTTCGGCGTTTCCTCCAGCGAAGTCTGCGTGATCGACAGGCTATCCTTGATAATCGTCGTATCATCGAAAGCATAACAAGGCGACTCCGCCTTCTCAACCTTCAGCGCAATCTGCCTGTTTAAAGTCAAAAATAAACCACCAACCGCCAGCATGGAACTAAGCTGCTCAATTGGTGTTTTCTGCGAATCCAAAATAATATTCAGTTTATAACGGGGAACCTTCTGTTTTACTCCTTCGGCATCCAGATATTCGACCTCTTCATCACAATAAGCAGCCACGTCCTTAAAACTGTCGTCATCGATCATCGCTTCCGAAATCCAATGCCCCGTGCCATAACGCTTATTCGTCAAAAAGTCCCTAATGACCCAGGCGGGATTTTCGCTGTATTCACTCACCCACTCTGAACCGTTCCAAACCTTCACCAGCTGCCCCTGCACAATACAGTTGACTGTTGGATTACCGCCGCTCAATCTGCCGCTGGCAACCAAATCTGTCCTGATCCAGGCCGTATTCGTGTAACCACCCACATCTTTAAAATTATCAGGCGTCACACAATCATTAAAAGCAAAACTGCCAATAGCATAACCCCTGTTATCCAACACCACCATATTCCTGCGTGTCGGGTCGGCCGGATCGCAATAACACCCTACCGCTTTGGATGAATTGAACTGCATATTTTTAGCATTGATGCCTTTACTGGTCCTGTCATCCACAGCACCGTCTATCTTCCAGCCGTTGCCGCACTCGTTGCGTATCTTTTCAATAACCGTCGATAAAAGCGCCGCCTGCTGATCCTGGCTTTCCACATCTTTCAGCGCATATTCGTTGGTTTTACCGCCAGCCTTTAAAATCAGGGTATTGCCGCTGCGATAGACTACCGCATCCTGATGCTGGATATTATAGATACTGATATTAGTATCATTTTTGATCAGCTCTTCATTGGCGCAGACGTTATACACGCCCTTGATACCGCCTTCGCAGATAATAACATCCTTCTGCAGGTATCTTTCGCCGTTATAGGGATTATGCCATACTTGCAAACCACCCCATTTTCTAGTACCATAGATTACAGGAATAACGGCATCCTGCGAAATATCGTTGGTAGTAGTGCTGAACTTACTGTAGTCATCCTGACTATAGTCACCGTCAAGGTTGCCAAAGGCATTTGGTTTAGATACTACAGACCAAATCGTTGAAGCAATACTAGCGCCATACATAGCTCCCGTCCAAACGGCAGTCCCTTGTGACCATACTCCCCATCCTACGCCATAAAAACCTAAGGCAGCAAATCCAACTGTAAATAACAATTTTCCACTTTTTTTACCTTTACCCAAACTCTCACCTACTTTCTTTCATTTAGGAGTTGATTCTATGTTTAAAAGCATATTTATCCTAACTATTTTATTCTTTTTCAATAACAATACATTAGAAGCACAAATCAATACATCTATAAACACATTTGATAATTCTAAAATAATTTATAGCATTAGTGATAAACAACCAAAACAGTTGCCTAAATATTACTTATTTAAAAAGTACATTTCCACACAAGCTACTAATTATTATTTAACCATACACAATAAAAATGGAGTAACAAATTTATTCAGTGGAAACGAAGACGTCAAACTAAAAATTAACGGAAATGATATCTATACAATTGAAACAGTTATTTCTACTGATATTAGACTGGAGCGCCAAGCGACTCTTAGATTCAATGATAAGTTCGCAAATATTATTTTAAATGCCGAAACTATAGAATTTCAATTACCTGTATACAAAGAAAGGATAAATGAAGAAACTACTTATTTTTATCTTTCTGTACCTAACTCTGTCCTTGAAGAATGGAAACAAGTCATTACCATGGAGTAAGCCCCAATAAATTTATACTGCAAAAAAGAACTGAGTTCGATATTGTATCGGACCCAGTTCTTTTAATTTGTGATATACGTTTCTGACCGTCTCGATAACCGTCGATAAAAGCGCCGCCTGCTGATCGTAGCTGCCAACATCCTTCTGCAGGTATCTTTCGCCGTTATAGGGATTATGCCATACTTGCAAACCACCCCATTTTCTAGTACCATAGATTACAGGAATAACGGCATCCTGCGAAATATCGTTGGTAGTAGTGCTGAACTTACTGTAGTCATCCTGACTATAGTCACCGTCAAGGTTGCCAAAGGGATCGGGCTTCGCAATTACTGACCAGATAGTGGAGGCAAGCGACATACCATACATACCCGCAACAAAAGATTTTGTTGTATTAAAAAAAGCCTGCCCAGCACCTCCTGCTCCAAGAAAAAAACCGGCAGCCATAAACGCTATTTTACCAACTTTTTTACCTTTACCCAAATTTTCACCTACTTTCTTTTAGGAGTTGATTCAATTGAAAAAATTATTACTAACTTTATTATTCTCAATCATTTTCTCTATAACAGGCTATGCAGAAATCGCTAATTTTTCTAATGATTTCACGGAATCAAAAATAACAATCAGCTTTAGCGAACGTAACAAATCAGAAAATCATTATAAAACATTCAATACAATAGTCTTTAGAAAAGAAATAATTCAATCAGTTCCAAATTATAAACTGTTTTTGATTACTTCAACATCACAAACGCCTAGCACATTAGATAAAACTAATTTTAAATTTGATAATAATAAAATTTTTTCTTTAGAAACTAATGTAGAATACAATTCTGTTCCGCGTCCCGCGGCTTATGATTTAGATCAAGAATTTATTAATAAACTCTTAATCTCCAATTCTTTGCAAATCCAAATTCCACTATTTACCCACGATAAAGCCCAAATCAAATATTTAGAATACACTATTCCAGCTACTGTCTTAGAGGAATGGAAGCAAGTCATCGCCATGGAGTAACAAAAGAGAGCCTAACGGCTCTCTTTTTTATTGCGCGGGCAATATCAGCTTAGCCTAAATTCCTTCGGCACTGCTAAAAAGCCGCTATAGCGTTCGCGATTATCGTATTTTTCGCACATTTCCGGCGTTTTATCGCAGTTACGCTGCAAAGAGGCTGTATCTAAAATAGCGCCCAAAAACGGGTACTGGGTCACCACATAGTGATTGCCGTCGTTGTTATCAATAAAATTATCTTTGATCAGTTTAGTTTCGTAGCCGATAGTAATGAGTCCGTTTTTATAATAGCCTTCGGTAACATCGGCCGCATTGAGTTTGATTTTATTAGGAAGCGACAGCAGCGGCTCTACATCAATTTGCCGCAGCGCTTTATCCATACCACACTGCTCGTCACCAAAGGCGGCATTGCAAAAATACTGCGTTATCCTGTTGGGGACCCGGTTATTAGGAAAGGCCGCTTTAATAGTTACTGTAAACTCGCCGTTACTATAGGTAGGCGTATCAAGATAACCATAAAAAACTGTCATTGCAATCTCTTCGTCTTCCAGACTTTCGGGATACTGGATACGGAAAATCTCTACATAACGACCACGAAAGTCGAAACCTTCCAGCAGGGCCGTTATTTTGCTGTTATCAGTATCGGCTATTTTAAGTTCAACATTATCGATTTTAGCATCGACCGAAGATTTGATGGTACCACGCTGCACCGGGACAGGATAATAATCGCAGCCGCCAAAGCTTATAATTTCATCGCAGTTGCAGATACGGATAACACCTGTTTTTAAGTGTAAAACATAGAGTTCAATAAAAAAAGCGCTGGCTCGTTCTTTGGCTTCTGCCATACTGACTGGTAGAATTTTCATAAGTTGACCACCCTTAATGTCAGCTCGACTGAAATTTTGCCGATTATGCGCCCACGCTCATCAAAGCCCCAGGTATCTGTGGGTGCATAATCGCTGGTAAACTGGCACACATATTGCTCGCCGTTATAATTAAAATAGAACCGTTTTGACTTGCGGTGTTCTAAATAAAATGCTTCCAAACCAGCCATTTCGGCAGCTATGCTTTCAAAGGCCATTTGAAAGGTAATAATAGGCTTGATGCCCACTTCCTGCACCTGAAAAGAACCGGATTCAAATTCAATAGTTCTGTCCAGATAATTGATACTGCGTTTGACCTCGCCTTTAGGCGTAAAAGTAAATGTTTTCAAGCTGTCACCTTCTTTCTGTAACCACTTTTAAAAAAGAGGTTGTTTTGCCTGATCCTGACGATCATAGATTTTTGAAACTGCTGCAAAATCGTCAGAACTTTGTGTTCACCAACGTAAACACCGGTATGGCCTTCGCCATTGATTTCGTATAAAATTATATCGCCGTAGGCCATCGTATCAACATTTTTTACACGTGTAAAATGCTTGTGCATAAAGCGCGCCAGCCTGTATGGTTCAGTAACATACCAGTCTTTGGTAATGGGTCTGCCATCACGCCATTCTAAATCGATGCCATGCTCCTGATAGAACAGCTGGCACAGCCCGATGCAATCGACGCCATCATAAGCGACTCCTAAAAATTTATAGGGCAGTCCGACAAACTTTTTGAGATCTTGTTTTTCCATCCTACACCTGCCGTCAGGCCCTGCGGCCCATAGCGTTGTTTTTAGACAATACCGCCTGCAAAATATCCGAGTTTTCGTTCAGGTATTCGGCAAAGCTGCGAGAGTCCAGCGCTGTAATGACGACTTGTGTAGGGGCTTTAGCAGTATTATCCATAGCCCGCATGGCTACTGTAGCCAAAATCTCGTTGCTGCGGCGATCGCGTATACTGTTGACTTCTTCGCCCACTTGCAGGGTACGCAGCACTTCATCATCTTTTAAAGCAGGTACTACGCCGATACGGCCAGGCATAACATTACCACCGCTGTGCATATTATCTATAGAATTAGATGATATAACTGCATCCTCTATTATTTTTGCATTGTTGGGAACAGTTACTCCCCCAACCGTTATAGTTCCACCATTTATTAATCCTTCCGAAGTTGTCACACCTATAGTTTCTGGAAGTTTTTTTTTGCCACCAAATAATCCTAATATAAGCCCCAACAACGAAGCTTCGGCTTTAACCTTAAATAAGCGTTGAATGGCTTCGCGAGCCAAATCTTTCCATAAATTAGACCAAATCGCACGCAAGTTGTTACCCTGAATAAAGAAGTCCACGGCAATACCGGCCAATCCTTCACGAATCTGGGCATTCTTTTGATATTCAAGGTCACGCATTTGTCCTGCGTGTTCAGCACGTAAAACTTTTTCAGCATCTAACAAATTTTTGATACGCTGGAATTCCACCATATCACTTTGGGCTTTTTCATTTTTCAGCTCTTGTTCCCAGCTATAAATCTGCTGATCTTGCTCAATCATGGCCGTTTTAAGATATTCAATTTGACCAACAATTGCTTGACGCTGTTCATCAGAATTCAGCGGTGTTCCCAGCGCTTTTGCTTTGACCGCATATTCATTCTGCATTGTGAGCATCTTTTGCGCATAAATATCTTCCGGTTTTTGAGAAGTATACATAGACTTGAGATTCTGCTGCACGCTGCGTTCTTCAGTCCCCAGACTTTTTATCTTACCTTCAATTTCAGTCATTAAACTTAAAATGCTGCCCAGTTCCTTAACTGAACTGATAGTCTCTTTATGAGCGGCAATGCTAGAACTCTTAACGTCGTCTGTAGCGCCTACGTCATAGCCAATAGCTGACATCAACTCCCGATTATCGATGATTTTACTGTCAAAATCATCCTGTAAAGCTTTCATGAAATCCTGCAGCTTTGTTTTTTCTCCTGCCAGTTCACTTAGACGGCTGTTATAAAGATCAATTCTTTCGACTTGGTTGTCGATATTTGTACCAAATTTATTTTCTTTATCGATTATATCCTGCATAGAAGCAGCATATTTATCATTGATCTGCTGAGCCTCATACATTAGTCGGTTTCTTTCAGCAAAATTTTTATTCGCGTCAACCATTTCATTGTAATCAACAGCTTTTGTACCTGGCAGCATACTGTATCCGGCATAGGCTTGCTGCAAGCCAGATGCTGGCTGCACATAATTATTACGCTGCTCATTATAGGCACGCTGGGCCAGCAAGGTCGCTTCCTGATTTCTTAGCTTAGCTAATTGAGCTTCTGTCGAAAAATATTTATCTCTGGCATTATCATAATCTGCTTTGGCCGATAAATAAGCAACGGAATTGGTATCTCTGCCTTCAGCTTCTAAAAAAGCTTTACGCTCTTCCATGATCCGCGCCTGTTCTTCCATCTCTGCCTGATATTGAGCCATTTTACGCCGGATTGTTTCTAATTTCATTGGTGTAGTATCCAGGCTATTTAGTTCACCGCCTATCTTCACCATATGACCAGCAACTGTTTTAAGAAATTCTACCCCTTGCTGAATTCCGACTCCTAATTTGATTAAGTCAGTAATACCCTCAATCGGATTAGTTTTCAACGCCATACTGATCCCCTCGCTTTCCCTGTCTGCACAGTATGCAGCTTTAAAATCGCGCTGATTCCCTGCTCATTTTTAGTCAGGACTGCTTCAGCAACTGTCAGGATCGTTTTGAACAATAAAAGCAGTTCCGTCTCAATTTGAAAGGCTGTAATAAAATCAGGCTGCAAATTTTTCAGGCCTGCTGAAAGTTCTGTCAGAACCATAGCAAGTTCCTGCTCTTCATCCATATCGCTTTGCAGCAGTTGTTCCAGTAGTTGATCGGCCTGTTGCTGTAAATGCAGCAGTTGCAGCTGCATTTTGCTGCTGTTTGCTTGCAGCAGTTTTTCTGCACTGCCTTTGGCCGCTACTGCTATTTGCAGTTTTTGCTGCAACGCTTCGCAGCCGCCAAACAACCCACCCATATCGGCAACATTAAAACACCCCAAGTCAATATCCGCCAGCAATTTATCGCTGTCGGCTAAAGACTTTTGCTGCTGCACTGTCTCCAAAATAACGTCCTGTAAACACCGCAGCTGTTTTTGACCCTGTTCATTAAAAATATAACAGTCCACCCCTATTTTCTTAAATTGTTCAGCTGCTGTTGTTGAACCCAGCCAAATAAAGAGTGCCCGTAAATAACGGCCTGCTTCTTCGCCTTGTTTTGTAGAGCTGCTTATTAGCGCCGCTGCCAAGGCCTGCAAACAGGGATAGTCTATGCCCACCCGATAGGCCGTTCCTGCGGCTGCTTCGGTTGCCGCAAGCATTTCTTCTACCTCGATGCCAAAAGAATCCTGCAGCCCCAGCCAAATATCAATAATTTCATTGCCAGCTGCCTCAGCTTCATAAGCGTAGTTCAATTCTACTGCATATTGCCGCAAAACCAACGCTAAAGAGGTGGCCGCCTCAGTAAGTTCCATGTGTCCGGCATAAGCCAGTTTCATCGAAACTCTCACAAGCGCTTTTACTACTTCGTCCTTACCATACAGCTGCCGCCACAGCTCCGCAACGGTAAATGTTTCCTGCATTGCTTTTTCGTAAGCAGACATAATACCGAGAAAATCTGCCGCAATTTGCTGTAGTTCACCTGTCGCGTTATTTAAAAGTTGTTTTGTTGCTTTATCGTTACCTGCACCTGTTTTACCAAATTCATTTAACGCCTGTAATTTTACCTCTGCATCGTTAAAAAGCAGTGCAAACAAACCCTGTTCCTGTGCCACTTCTGCGCCACAACGCAGTTTAGCAATAAAATAATTGGCTTCATTAAACCGTAGTCCTCCCGTTTTGGGACTGATCGCAAAGGCTTGCTGCATCAACCCAGCTTCGTTGTGCAGCTTTTGGTAGTTTTGTACCGTCTGCCGCAGGCTGCTGAGCAACGTTTCAGAGCCAGCGGCACCACTGCATTTTTGCAGTTTTTTGTACAGCTCGGCCGCCTGGCGTTCAGCCCCGGCCAAAGCTTTTTGGTAATTAAAAAATGTTGCCGACGTAGTAGGCCCCTGTAAATGCTGCGCTTCAGCCATCTGCAGAACTTTTCGCCGTGTAGTCAGCTTTAAGGTATCGTTTGCCGGCTGTTTTTTTAAAACAGTTACAGAACGCAGTGTTCCCGCGCTATCATGCAAAAGCTCCAACCGCTGGCTTTTTAACGATTTATAATTTTTATCATTGGTAGTCATTACGCACCTCCTTTTATTCTATCTGACCGGAATCAAGCAAATATTGTATCGCGTCGGCATCAGAATAGGTGGAAGTATCTTGGGCCTGTACTTCTTCATTATTCTTTTTGCAGCCTGCTAAAACGTATTCCAGCTGCGGTATAGAAAGCTCCATCACGTCGCGCATCGTCATTGATGTATTTTGAATGATGGAAGCATACAGCTGGTTCCATTCCGTTACGCCTGTGTCGGCGTCAGATTCTTTTTTTTAAGCTGGAAATGTCATAGAAAACTGTAAAGACCTGACGCGCGAGGGCCAGGTCTAAAAAGTTTTCGATTTCTTCCCCGGTATATTTTTCATCAAATGCCAGCACTAAAATATCCAGCATAGCGTTCCAGGCGGTATCTGTATAGTCAAAACCACTGTTTTCCGTATCAGCGTCAAAGCTGAAGATATTGTCGATAATGGCAAAATCGTTGAACAGCGGCGTCAGTTTTCTAATTTGGTCTTTGTGTTTCAATTTCGCAGGGTAGATCCTGCGGGTAATGCCATCGCGGCATTCCACGTCTTCGTAAGCAGTAAAAGGGTCTTTGATTTCCGTCATAGCAATCCTCTTTCATTAAAAAATAAAGGAAGTGCTATATAAGCACTTCCTTCGCAAGTTATTTTAGTCGATGTAGCTTACAGAGTAAGATACAAATTTTTTGTCGCCACGCAGCGGGTCAACAGATTTAAAGTTCAGTTCGGGTGCAGTTGCTTCACCACGGGCATAGCTAAGCGTCAGGCCGCCTTCGCAGCGGGCTTTGTAAACACGGGTAGTGAGCACAGCTTTGCGGCCATTCGGCAGCTCGGTGGGCTGACTGGTATGGCGCAGTTCTACATAACCGGGTACAGAAGTGGTTTTAATGTCAACTGTGGCACCATCAGTTACAGTATACACATAGTCGACATGCACCTGGGAACCTGTTGTGATATCAGAGCTGAAATCCAGTACGCCGCCAGCGGTAACCGCAAAGGTTTTAGTAGCGGTCGGAGAACCTTCTACGCGGGTCAGGCCAGCACCGTCGGCAACTACAATAACAGATTCTACTTCGACACCAGATGTCACCAACAGCTTGTTGTCGTTGGCTTTAACTGTGATATCTTCACTGCCAAAGGCAAAAGCACCTTCGGCAACGGCTTCACCCTGAGATGCCGCTACAACATTGAGGTCGAAGCAGGCATTTTTAAATTTGAAGCTGGCAGACTTTTCTTTGATATAGTTATAGATCGGAAACAAGCCGTCGCCGCCAAACACGTCTTCCATCGTTGCAGTTACTTCGATCGTCATATCCTGCAAAGAACCCAGCTTTGCAGATACTTTGCCGTCGCCGGAGAGCAGGAACGCTTCACCGACACCATGCAGAACCAAATTTTTTGTATCAATTTTTGCCATTAATAAACACCATCCTTAATTTTTATTTTCCGTCAATCAACGGGTTATAAATCAATCTATATTTGTAGACACCGTCAACACCGATAAAATGTTGACCTTCTTCATTAAGTAATATTTCCGACTGTTGGTTAAGCACCTGCCGGAACCGTTTGGCCAGCAGGCCTGCGTTCAGCAACGTATCGGCGTAGATATCTACATAAAGCTCGCCTTTATTGACCAGCCAGTTATGCTCCAGCTTTTCAGCGCGTGTAAAATAATAAGCGATAAAAGGAACGGCTGCGGCTGTTACCGCTTCGTCCGCCTGACATTCAAGCCTTAACTTATCTTTCAATACGTCTGTATCTGTGTTATCCGTAACACCCAGCATTCTCATCATTTCTTCATCGGCGACGCACCAGTTAAAAATATCGTTCAGTAAATCAAAACTATTGCGCATCAAGCACCTCCTTTAAACTTTTACAGCACGCAAGGCTGCAAAAAAATATTATGGTAAATCATATCGATATCGAAAGCTCTATTCTTTACTCATGTTGATTTATAATAATTGTCGCGATTTTGACCGGCAAAATATTTTCTGCCTGGTGTTAAATCACTGCGATCAGCCGTAAGCAGCATGCTGTTCCCACCCAATCCAAGCAAGCTGACCGCCAAGGCCTCTGGTATAACTTTTCAGATTTAATACTGTTATCAAAATCAAACTGTACGCCTGTGTTTGCGCAAACAGGTTCAGTAGTTATTTCGCCCTTCACATATATATAAACTTCTGCCGTTTTTTATACCCTGTTTTTCAAAATATTTTTGCGAACCGCTGGCGTCAGCAAACTCTGTTAGCCACAATAATATTTTCGATGCGCTCCTTTTTCCACGGCGGCATAACAGGAGCTTCGGCCAGCATATCGCGCCGGGTACATTTTTTATCGCACAGGGTGCACTGCGAATGGGAGCGCGTATTTTGTAAATATTCCGGCATATGGCATATGGTTTTCGTTTTAAAAACCTTACGCCCAAATCTGGTCTGCCACGAGCTGCCCACTGCCAGTTTCATTTCCTGTTCAAAAGGCTGACCTACACCCAGCGCTTTCTGCACTTCGGGCACAGCCTGGGGCAGCAGCAATATTTCTTTAAAATCACCAAGCTTTTTACCAAACCGGCTTTGTAATTTTTGCCTTACGTTTTTAATGGTTTTAAATATCACCGGCTGGCTGATGTTTAAATTGCGAGCTGCCGCCATGGTATTTTCGCCGCTGCGTAAATATACTTTTAAAATTTCCATTTGTCTGCCTGTCAGTGCCGTTTCTATTTTATTCCATAAACAAAGTAGTTCTGACAACCTTTCGCGTTCCAGTAAAACCGACTCCGGATTATTTTTATTAGAAGCTATGCCCTGTTCGATAAAAGCCAACCGCAGCTTGAGCTTATGTTCTTTACTGCTTTGTGAACTTTCCTGATATTTACACAGCCTGGTCAAATCTCCGGCAGCCTGCCGTTCGCTTAGTGCACCTGCTTTAACGGCACTAATGATATCATCTATTGTATAGCGAGCCATTTTAAACCCTCCTTTGTTGAGCCGTAGTCCTGTAATAACAGCAAAATTGCATATCTATAATAACTGTTTCACTGCCGATCAGCCTGTTGCCTCGGGCATTGCGTACATTTTGTTCCCTCATTTTCTGCGTATTAAGAAATATTACTGTATCGGCATATTTTTCAAACCAGTGCTGCGCTTCAGCTTTTTTGCCTACTACCAGTGCATAATAGCACTCACTTTTAAATCTCACGAAATACGCATGGACTTCAATGCGATTTTCCTTTTCATCCATTATCCCTTATTTTCCTCCTGCTTTTATAATCTGTTTTGCCTGCGGCTATTTATTCACAAAAGCTGCGCTTACAATAAGGACAGCCTGTAATTATTTCAGCCGCAGCTTTAGCAACGGTTATTTTTTCAAAAATCTGCCTGCGGCAGCTAAAACAAATCCCAGTTCCTGCAAAATCGGGAATATTATGCCTGCGGCAAAACTTTTCCTGCGCTGCCGCCGCTTGCTTTACATCAATAAACATCAAATTACGACTCTTATTTTTCATAGCATTTAACCTCCGAACACTGTTTTACAATGGAACATATACTGCTGGGGAGTGTTAGCGTTAAAGCATACGTTTTTAGAATAAAATAGAATTTTTAGAATTAAAAGGGCATAAAAAAGAAACCCCTTTAACAGCAATTATATTAACCTTCAACGAACAGTCGTCAAAAAAGCATAGCTTTTTCATAATGTGTGTTTCCTTATAATATTGACATAAATAAGCTTTTGCCCAAGGTCTTCAAATTCCTTTAAAAACAGTTCCACTTCAATGATGCTGGGAAGTGACTCGCGAAAAAGTTTTGAGCCGCCAAAAAAAATAAATTCTACAACATACATCATTGCTTACCTTCTTTCCGCCCCGCCCGGTAACATGTCTTTTACTTTATTTCCTGTTATAAAGTACCGACGGCTTATTTGCAAACTTCTGTTCGTTTTATGTTCTCATTATACTCTCCTATTCTTATGCTTGTCAACTGCCATTTTAGTCATACAAGCCTCTTCGTTATACATTATAACTTTAATTTAAATGGCTTAGATACTCGCGTTGCAATTGTTTTTGGCTTTCTGTGCCGCTGTTGCCATTATCAAACTTTTAGTATTAAGCGTTAAAATTTTCAAGCAGCAGTCTGTTTGTATTCTGTTCGCTTTTATTGTTTGATTGATACCGATCAGCCTGCCACAAAATATAAAAGGACGCTCAAAAGAGCGTCCTTTTATTCCGATAGTAACTAACAATCAACTACTTAGCGTTGGTTATTGTTAGCAGCCTTAGACGATAAATTATTTATTTCAGCGATTAGCAAAAATATCATATTCTGTTACAGTTGTTTTTTCGTTCATAAATCTTTTTTCAGTGTCTCTATAAAATTCTACTTTTGTTTTCTCCCATTTACCATTTTGATAGCCATAATAAAACCGCCAGTGCTGCATCGCATTAGAAAGATACGATTTCTCTGCCTTAGCTGCAGCTTCTTGTGTTGGATACTTGCCTGTAAATATTTCAGTATATTTTTCTATTTCAAGAATACCTGTATAAGGGTACATGACAGAATCATTTTTCTTAATATCTAAAAAATAAACCGGTTCCAAATTGCGTACTTTAAACCAATGTCCGGAACCCTGGAGACCATGCTTGCCCGGATCAAAATAGCGAAGATGTGTAGTATCATCCTTATAGGTAGCGAGGATAGGCTGCATAATATTCTGAACATGTGCTTTAAACGAATCTACTACATCCTGTTCCTCAGCAAAACAAGCAGCACAAATAAACAAGCACGACATAACTAAAACCACTAAACGCTTTATCATTGCGCCCACCCTTTCAGCTTGATTATGCAACCATTGAAATTCTAATTTTATTAAAACCCTCTGCAAAAACAAAGGTTTTTAGCCGGTTGTTCGTTTTAGAAATTGCGTTGATAGCTGATACCGACAACTTTGGCATAGTTATCATAGGTACGGGCTTCACTATAGCCATCCGTAGTATGTCCTTTGATGCGCAGACCGTCGATATCGATCAGTCCCAAAGTAACGCCCAGCGTTTGTTTTTTATCATGGTACTGAAAGCCCAGGCTATAAGTCCGGCGGGCACCTGTCGGTACAATAAAGTCGGCTCCATCAAAAGGAATAGCTGACTCGTCATAAGCATAGCCACCCATAATGGTGTATTTATCGCTCAGCTTATGTTCAGCGCCGATGGCATAACGCCAGCCGTTGCTCCAGTTTTTCTGGCTGTGGCTGCCCGACTGTCCCAAAAAGGCATCGTCAAAATCAATATTCAAAGCATCATAGGTACTCCATTTTGTATAGGTACCGTTCAACTCCACCCGGGTCCGGTCATTAAATTTGTGGTTATAACCAATAGCCCAGCTGTCAGGCAAAGTAACTTTGCCATGGGCTTTAGTAAAATGATCTTTACCTGTAAAAGCACTGCTATAACCCCTAAAGTCAGCGTCCATAGTATGAGTTACCTTACTGCGATAGACCAGGCCGATCTCATTTTTAGCATCAAAGGCATAATTGGCGGCTGCATTCCAGCCTAAAGCCCAGCTTTCGCCCTTTGTTTGCGTTGGTATTGTTCCCATAACGTTTTTCTGCAATTCCAAGCCTACATAATTTACTTCCGCACCAACAGCCGCACTCCACTTGTTATCGAATTTTCGGGCATAGGTCGGCGTCAGGCTAGCACCGTTTAAGCGAGAGAAAAAGGCATTAGAGGCAACTACAGAATTACGTTCAAACTCAGATATCATGCCGAAACGGCTGAACAGACCGACACCGATCCAGTCTTTATCGTTAAGCTGTTTGACATAATAATTACCGGGAGCCCAGCCGGCATGGACGACGTTCTTACCTTTTTCCACGCCACCGCTTTTTTTATCCGCCTCGTATTTTCCGTGCGGGCTGATATAAACAGCACTTTGTTTAAAAGCCTCGCCTTTTACTTTAGTGATGGACGCCGGATTATAAGCAATATTGGCCGCGTCGTTTTCAGCAAACATACGGGCACCGCCCATAGCCACACCTTCTGCCGACCATTCGTTGATAGCAAAGCCTTCGGCACTGGCACCAGCGGCAGGAACCGCCAGGGTACAAGCCAGACCCAGGATCATAAAGCGTTTTTTGAAAAACAAAACTGACACCCCTTCAATTTTCAAAATATTCTTGCATAATTACTAATATTCTACCAGCTTTTAATTTTTAGTGTAGGGATTTTTTTAATTCAACAATTAAATTCCGACAGCTATAAAAATTCCACTTGCATTATCAAAAAAAATCAGGCATAATATTAGTTGAAAGTTCAACTAAATTGGCGGTGTTATTATGACCAAACTACACAACGAATTGCTGCGCGACATCGGCGCACTGGCCAGGGCCGTCCACGCTCTTAACGACCTGAGTTTTAAGGAATTGGCCCTGCAGCGGGGACAGTTTATTTTTCTGACCCGGGTCTGCGAAAATGCGGCCATCAACCAAAACGACCTATCGCTGCTGCTGAAGGTCGATAAATCGACCACAGCCAAGGCCATTCAAAAACTGGTTGCCGCCGGTTACGTCACCAGACAGCGCAGCGTCGAAGACCAGCGGCACTGGCAGCTATTCCCTACCCCCACGGCGCAGGCGGTCTACGAGCAGATAATCGCCAAAGAAAATAATACTTTGGCGATCTGTCTGCAAAATTTTACGCCATCGGAACAGAAAGGCCTTTTCAAGCTGGTCAAAAAAATGGGCGCCAATATTGAAAACCATTGGCAGAAAACAAAGATTTGAGGTGTTATGATGCTGCGTTTAGCAACGATGCAAGATTTACAGCGGGTCATGGCTATCGTGCAGGCCACCGTTGAAGAAATGCACGCTTATGGCAATTACCAATGGGACGATATTTACCCTACTGCGCAGGATTTTGCCAGAGATATCGAACAGGGCGAGCTTTTCGTCGCCGATACTGAAGGACTTATCAGCGGACTGATCTGTATCAACCAAAACGAGCCGGCTGTTTATGCCGACGCTGACTGGTCGCTAAAGGAGCCGGCTTTAGTGCTGCACCGCATGGCGGTAGACACGGCGCTGCGAGGACGCGGCACCGGATCGGAGCTTTTGCAGCAGGCAGAAGCCCTGGCACGCAACCAGGGCCTGCGGTATTTAAAAACCGATACCTATGCCCTGAACGAAAAAGCCCAACGGCTATTTTTGCAGCAGGGTTATAAGTTCTGCGGCGAGATCCAGTTCCGCCAAATGGAACACCAATTCTATTGTTACGAAAAAGTGCTGTAATTCACTCACTATCATTTAAAATTTCACATATCATATTCTCTAGTGACAAGTAGTAACAACTTATCTTAATTTACGCTTTGTTTAAGACAACGGCTTAGTTTTTATTTTCCACCCCTAAATACTAAAACAGCTCTCTTTTAATTTCAGCTATTGCATCTACTAAGGCATAATATTTAATATTTGCAGCTATTCTAGCTTGTGGGTGACAATAATCGAGAATAATAGTATTCCCCAAAACATAATAACCAATTCCCCGATGTGTCTTTTTCCACTTTTCGACAGGTAAAACAGAATCTTTATATAACTGTTGGAAGTAATATCCCGTACCACCACAGACAATAACATCCGGTTCATAAATGTTCAGTTGCTTTTTCAGAAACTGAACATTTCCGGCATCGCTAAAATACGCATCAAAATTTGCATAATCAACGTTACCAACACCGGATAGTTTTTTTATATTTACTAATGCTATCTGTCTCAGTAAAGTTGTCTGCATTGCTGTACAACTAATAGTTTTCTCAATTTCTTCCCATGAAATATCTTTAGCTATATCTATGGCACCATACGCCCATTGAATAACTGTCTTAATGGTTAGCGAATGAGTTTTTAAATACTCCTCTTTTGTATTATAATCATATAAATATTGACGTTCATCCCAACATTCGCCGCCATTAACCTCTTTCAATAAAAATAAGATTTTTAGTGGCACTCTAGACCATAATGTTTCATCAACAACGCCATCCGGAATAAAAAATCGTTGTTGTTCCGAATTAAGATTGCCTTTCCATTCATTAAATAACATATCTTCTTTTGCTTTGATACTCATACTTTCACTTCCTTCTCCATAGTATATTTGTTTTTTATACTTTCCATAATCATATTTCGCAACCAGTTAGATTTTAACACTTCACATTATCGGTTGTAGTTTAATTATATAATATTTACTGTATAAAATGCTATATAATTATATTTTATCGTCTATTTTGTATAACTATTTTACACCCTAACACCTCAAACTAGGCTTATTCTACTATCTTTGGTTGCTAACTGATTTTACATTACTTTATCTGTAAACTAAAAACACACCCTGACGGGTGTGTTTTTGTTTTACAACGCTGTTTTATAGTGCCGGGTCAGCTACGCCGTTGGCCTTAAAGGCGTTGGCTCTGTCGATGCAGGTGCCACAGTCGCCGCAGGGCTTATCGCCGCCTTCGTAGCACGACCAGGTGTATTGATAAGGTGCGTTAAGCTGCAGCCCCAGTTCTACGACCTGCGCTTTATTTTTGTTCAGCAGCGGCGCTTCCAAATGGCAAATATGCCCACTGCCCTCGTAAATAGCGCTGTCCATCGCCGCATAAAACTCCGGCGTACAGTCGGGATAAGCCCTCCCTGCCGCATCGTCGGCGTGGGCGCCATAGCAAATTGCATCCGCCCCCAGCGAAATAGCGATAGCTGCTGCCGCACTGATGAGCAAGCCGTTGCGGAACGGCACATAGGTCGCTACCGTGCCTTCGCCATGCTCTGCCAGCTGGTCGGCATAGCTTTTATGCTCGATGGCGGCGCTGCTGTTAGCCAGCAGGGAGCAGTTGCTGTAGGACATGATCCCGGCAATATCCTGCTCCAGCAAGCGTACGCCGTAATGGGCGGCGACCTTGCGGGCCGCTGCCATCTCTTTGCTGTGCTTTTGCCCATAAAAAACGCACAAAGCCGTTACGTTAGCCGCGCCGCACTGGCTGACGGCCTGCGCCAAGCAAGTGGTGCTGTCGATGCCGCCGCTCAGTAATACTACTTTTTTCATCTCACGCCTCCGTTACAGGTCGCGCCTGATAATAGCAGGCGGCAGTTTTTCCCAGGGTTTGTATTGAATAGTGCTGCAAAAAGAGTAGGCTTTGTAGCGTGCAGCCGCATCTTCCGTTGCTGCGGCCCTGGCCAGGTCGCGCTCGCCCGCTTCGCTGACAGGATAGTATTTGAAGGCTTCCGCATACAGCTGCGTCGCCTGCACATCGTCGCCTGCATCATGCTGATGCTCGGCCAAAAATTTATAGGCAAAATAGCGGTAAGGATTGATGCCCTCGTTGCCTGCTTCCATTTCCAGCATCACTTCGGCTTCCTGCACGGCCTGGTCTTCCTTGCCTACCTCGCGCAAAATCGCCAA
>OGZE01000011.1_pt1 | contig 139047 bp, 123 predicted proteins | sample 1576731 | NCBI WGS metagenome assembly OGZE01 (sample SAMEA3541503, study PRJEB24748) | human gut metagenome | biome: human gut; feature: human-associated habitat; material: faeces | place: China | collected 2012 | reverse complement strand
AATTCCGTGACTTGAAAGAAGGCGACGTGTTTGAAGTCTTCACTATGGAAGAAGTCGCCGTCGAATAGGTGAACTATGGCTAGATTAAGAGTAGAAAAAGTACAGGAAGCAATTAAGCAGGAGCTCAGCAAAATGGTGCTGATGGATATTAAAGACCCGCGGGTCCAATTTGTTACAATCACCGGTGTAGAGCTTACTGACGATATGAGCATTGCTAAAGTATATGTCAGTCTTTACGGTCCCGAAAAGGATCATGAGGCTGCATGGCAGGGACTGAACAAAGCCCTTGGCTTTATGCGTACGGAAATCGCAAAGCGGATTCGCCTCCGCTTTGCCCCTAATTTGATTTTGGTAAAAGACACTTCGATGGAGTATAGTGCTCATATCGAAGGCTTATTGAAAAAGATCAAAGCAGAGGAAGGTCCCACGCATGAGTAAGCATTGTTCATTGCAGGAAACGGCTGACGTTTTAAAATCAGCTAAAAAAATAGTGTTATGTTCTCATGTGAGCCCAGACGGTGATACGCTGGGCTCTACTTTGGGTTTAATGAAGGCGCTGCAGAAACTGGGTAAAGATGTGATCGTGACTGTCGACGACGACATTTCAAAGGTCTACAAATTTTTGCCGGGTATCGAAAACTTTGTCCGTTTTCGGGATGAAGAACGTATTGACGCCGATTTATTAGTGGTTATTGATGCCAGCTCCTTAGACAGGGCGGGCAACGTGGCGCAGTGCGTCAAAGCGCCTAAAATGCTTAATATCGACCATCATATCTCTAATACCGAATATGCTGACTATTTGTATCTGGATACGGTAGCGGCTGCTACGGGCGAGATCATGTATGAGTTGATCAAGGTTTTGGGAACTGAGATCGATGTAGAAATGGCTATCTGTCTTTATACGGCGCTGTATACTGACTGCGGTTCCTTTAAATATTCCAACACGATGCCTAAAACCATGCGTATCGCGGCAGAATTACTGGAGCTGGGCGTTAAGCCTAACGAGATTTCTGACAGTATGGAGATCAAACCACGCTCTAATATCGAAATGCTGACCAGGGTTTTGGAAACACTGACCTTTGACGCTGACGGTAAGATCGCTTATATATCGATCAGTAACGAAATGTATGATAAAGATGTGGACACGGATACCTTTATTTCTTATCCGCGCTATATCGAAGGCGTAGAAGTTGCCATTATGTTCAAGGCTGTGGAAAATGCGTTGACTAGAGTAAGTATGCGCTCGCGTAACCTGGATGTTTCAGGGATCGCTATCGCTTTTGGTGGTGGTGGGCACCTGCGTGCAGCAGGCTGCACGATTATGGCAGCTTTACCAGAGGCTCAAAAGCAATTATTGCAGGCCTTGAAGGATCAACTGATATGACATCGGGAATTTTAAATGTTTTAAAGCCCTGTGGCATGACCTCACATGATGTGGTAGGTTTTTTACGCAGGACACTGCAAACTAAAAAAATCGGCCATGGCGGCACGCTTGACCCTGATGCGGCAGGCGTTTTACCTGTCTTTGTAGGCTCAGCTACCAGATTGCTGGAATATGCTGTAGAAGGCCGAAAAAATTATCGGGCCGAACTGCGCTTTGGCAGTAAAACCGATACCGGTGACGACAGCGGCAAAATCATTGCTACGTCTGAGATTCGCAGCTTAACGGCAACGGAGATCAAGGACGCCCTGCAAAAGTTTATCGGTGAGCAGCAGCAGATACCGCCCATGTATTCGGCTATAAAAATAGACGGCAAGAAGCTGTATCAGCTGGCACGCCAGGGAATAGAAGTAGAGCGGCAAGCAAGAACTATCACCGTGTATGCTTTAGAGCTGCTGCACCATACTGACACCGCTTTGACGGTGGACGTGGTCTGCTCAAAAGGCACTTATATCAGGACTTTGCTGGAGGATATAGCTGCAGAGCTTGGTATGTGCGGTACAATGAGCTTTTTACTGCGCAAGCAAGTTGGTGATTTTTACCTGTCGGAAGCTAAGACTCTGGAAGAAATAGCGGCAGCACCGCAGGCTTACCTGCTACCTGAAGAAATGGCAGTGCAGGATATGCAGGAGCTGGTATTGACTGATAACCAGGCTTTGCGTATTTCGCAGGGTGTAAAAACTACGGTGCGTGGTATTGCCGATGGCAGCTATCGTTTAAAAACGGTGACCGGTGATTTTTTAGGCATTGGCCGTGCTGACGGCGAAATAGTAAAGGCAGAAAAAATACTAAAACAATTTCAGGTAAATGCAGAAATGATTTAGATTGAGGCTGGATATGGAAATCATTACTTCATTAGAAGCTTTGAAAACTGAATATAGTCCCAGCGTGATCGCTTTGGGTACTTTTGACGGGCTGCATCTGGGCCATCGGGATATTATTGAAACGGCGCACGCTTATGCTCAAAAGCATGATTTAAAGCTGATAGTTTTTACATTCAGCAATCATCCGCTGTCGCTGATCAAGCCGGAACTGGTACCGGTGCGGATCATTACGCAAGAACAGAAGGCAAAGTATCTGGAAAAATGGGGCGTAGACATTTTAGTCAGCGTTCCCTTCGAGCAGGCTTTGGCTGAGCTTTCTCCTGATGAATTTTTGCAAAAGCTGGCAGTGTTCAATTATCGCTGCCTGGTAGTAGGCGAAAACTTCAGCTATGGCTTTTTAGGCAGCGGCAAGACTGATACCTTGCAGCGGACAGGACTGCATAAGCATTTTGAGGTTATTATCAGGGAACTGGTGAGATGCGGCAAAAATGTTATCAGCAGTACGGGTATCAGAAGCCTGATCCAGGCTGGCCATGTCGAGCACGCTAACCAGATGCTGGGACGTGCTTATTCGCTGACAGGTATTGTTACTCATGGAGCGCAGCGCGGCCGCACTATTGGCTTTCCTACGGCCAATATCGAACTGCAACGCAGCGAAACTGCTGTGCCTGCTGTGGGCGGTTACGCAGTTAAGGTGAAGGTAGACGATAAGCTGTATTTTGGCATGGCTAACATCGGCAATAACCCTACTTTTGGCGACGTAGAGCACGCTCGCCTGGAAGTAAATCTGTTTGATTTTGAGGGCGACCTGTATGGCAGGCAGATAACAGTCTATTTTTACAAATATGTGCGCGGCGAAGAAAAATTTGCTAATATCGATGAGCTGAAAGCCCGCATTACCGAAGACCAGGGGAATATTAAAAAGTATTTCCAATGTTACAAAAAGTAGTTGTCTTTAAAAGTTAAGTATGATATACTACTTAAGTACTTTAACCAAGGCTTGGATGTTCGATTCTCCAACGACTTCTATGCTTTGGGGATCACAAGAAAATGGAGGAATTTACAATGTTAACTGCTGAAAAGAAACAACAACTTATTCTCGACAATGCTCGTCACGAAGGAGACACCGGTTCTCCGGAAGTACAAATCGCTGTTTTGACCGAACGTATCAAATATTTGACTGAGCATCTGAAAGAGCATAAAAAAGATCATCATTCCCGTCGCGGCCTGCTGAAAATGGTTGGTCAACGTCGTGGTATGTTGAACTATCTGATGGCTAACGATATCGAACGTTATCGCGCTATCATCGCTAAACTTGGTCTCCGTAAATAATTTAATTTTGGATATCAGAGCCTGCCTTTTGGCAGGCTTTTTTATTTTGGGCTGTATATTAATGTAAAATATGACCGTATTTAGCCGATACGGCTGTAAGTATTCATCAATTTGCTATATAATATAAGAAAGCAGCGCCCGAATGGAGCTGTAGAAGGAGGGTAAGTGATGAGTAATTATTCTTTGCCTTTGTTTATGCAGGTAAAAGAAAACGCAGTACAAGATCTAAATAAAAATTTAAGTTTATATATGCCCAAGCTTATTCATGCTAAGACTCTGATTTTAACGACGGATGGCCTTTTGCAGACGTTGGAAAAAAAGGTAGTTGTTTTGTTAAAGCAGTTGTTGGATTTTGAAATTATTACAGTTCAGGAAAGTTCGTTCGACTTTGCCGTTGACGTAGCAAAAAAAGTAGCGATGAATAACATCAGCCTGATTATTGGTTTAGGCGGCGGCACAGCGCTGGATACGGCTAAATATGCAGCTTTTGTCGCTAATGTGGCCTATATTGCCATACCAACTACTTTGAGCAACGATGGCGTTGCTTCGCCGGTTTCGGTACTGTTTGCCGAAAACGGGCGCAAACACTCTTTTACTTCAAAGATACCCGATGGACTTTTGATCGATACGGATATTATTTTTGATGCTCCGCGGCTTTTGATGAAAGCAGGCGTAGGTGATACTATCAGCAATTATACGGCACTGTATGACTGGAGGCTGGGCTGTGAAGAAAATAATGACCGCCCCAATGACTTTGCTTATATGTTGTCGGAAACAGCGTTTACGGCGCTGCTTTATTCGGAAGCTAAGTCACTGACCACAGTGCAGGGAATCCAAATGTTGGCTCAATCACTGGTTTTGAGTGGTCTTGCGATGCAGATCGCCGGTAATTCACGTCCGTGTAGCGGGTCAGAGCATTTGTTCTGCCACGCTATGGACGAATTGTTTGAGCATAATATTCCTCATGGTATTTTGGTAGCGCTGGGCAGTGTCGTAGCTTGTCGTTTACAGGGACGCGACCATCATATCCTGCTGGACTTTTTAGAAGCGTATGATATTTCGGTAAGCCCTAAAAACCTGAACATCAGCGAGGACGAGTTTATTAAAGCCTGGATGTTTGCTAAAGAAGTGCGCAAGCGTTACACGATTTTGAATAAAATCAATTTGCAGCCGGAAATTTTTAGACAGATGTATGAAATGCTGCTGAAGGAATGTAAGTAAATGCTGTATTTACAAAAATTTATTGCAGCCTGGCTGTTGCCGCCGGGCTGCATTATTTTAGCGCTGTCTTTATTGTGCATTTATTGCTTTTCTCAACGCAGCCGCATACGTTATTTCCTAACTGCGGTGACGCTGGCGTTATATCTGTTATCGACGCTGCCAGTGGCGGCGGTACTGCTAAAAGGTCTGGAACAGCAGTATCAGCCACCGTCTTTAGCAGAGCTAAGCGGGCAAACAGACGCTATCATAGTTTTAGGTGGTGGGGCTATCTGCGGCGTGCCTGATACAGGTGGCAGCGGGGCATTAGCGGCTATTTCCATGAACAGGCTTATTACCGGACTGAGGTTGCAGAAGCAGTTGCAGGTACCTATAGTTATTAGCGGCGGGCAGGTTTTTGCTGGTGATGGTACAGAAGCGACGCTTGCCCAAAGGGTTTTGCTGGAGCTGGACGTACCGCAGCAGCAGATATTTGTTGACGCGGCAGCGCGCAATACTACGGAAAACGCTGCAAATATTGCGACTATCTGCAAAGAGCAGAACTGGCATAAGCTGGTTTTGGTAACGTCGGCCTTTCATATGCCGCGCAGTATGCAGAACTTTGCTGGCAGTGGCTTACTTGTAAAGCCATACCCCTGCGATTATCAGCTTAGCAGCCAGCTGCAGCTAAGCATTTTCAGCTTTGTACCGCAGGGATTTGCTTTAGAATTATCAGCACTGGCATTAAAAGAATATTTAGGGATGCTGGCTTTAAAAATATTGTTAAGCTGCAATAGGTAATAAAAAAGAACGTCATACTGATACGCTGTTATAGCGCCAGTAGACGTTCTTTTTATTTATTTGTGCAGAAGCTTTTGGACTTCTTCTTCATCAGGTGTCGCATAATAAGTCGTCTGATCGGTGTAGATAACAAAGCCGGGCTTAGCGCCGTTGGGCTTTTTTACAAAGCGGCGTTCGGTGCAGTCGACAGGTACCTTGCTGCCGTAGCGGCTTTTACTAAAGTAGGCCGCCAGCATAACGGCTGTATCGATGGCGTCGGCGCTTGCCTGAGGCAGGCTGGTTTTTAAAATAACATGGGAACCGGGGATGTTTTTGGTGTGGAACCACAAGTCCTTGCCGCGGCCCAGGTCAAAAGTCACATAATCGTTTTGTTTATTATTTTTGCCGATATACAGGGTGGTATCTTCTGAGAGCTTCACTACTAAAGGTTCTGATTTAGGCGATTGCCCCTTATTTTTTTTCGTCGGCGCTTGCAGCAGCCCGGCGCTGATCAGTTCTTGTTTGATCTCGGCTATCTCGTTTTTCAGCGTGGCGGTAGTCAGCGAAGCTTCGATAGAAGCCAGGTAAGCCAGCATTTCCTGGGTGGTCTCGATTTGGTGCTGTACTTCGCTTTGGGCACGTTTATATTTATTGTAGCGTTTATAATAAGCCTGGGCATTTTCCGTAGGCGTCAGCAGGGGAGAGAGGGTAACCTCCAGCGGTGTGCCGTCGTAAATATTGACGAGTTGGCAGCTGCTTTGTCCTTTGCTGATTTGGTAGATGTTCGCCATGATCGTATCGGCGATCATGCGTTGCATTTCGGCGTTATCGGCGTTTTTTAAATCATCAGCTAATACTGGCAGCTTCTTTTCCAGCCGTTGCACTTCATTGGTAACCAGTTTTTGCAGCATTTCCTGCTCCGGTAGCTGGATAGGCGTCAGAGTGACGGCATAATTGAGGGCGCTGTTGATATTATCCATTTTTTTGACGGTGCATCCGTCGTCTAAGGTTTGGGGTTCAAACGCAAATATTGTTTTTACCTGGTTGGTGCGGCTGACGAGTGCATAAACCGGCTGTTGGTTTGCTTGCTGTGCCGTTAGCAGTTGTTGCAAAGCACTGATGGCCGCCACCAGCCGCTGCTCTTCGTCCGGGGTCAAAACAGCTACGCCGCTGTCGATAGAGGCTGCTGCAAAAAGCTGAGCGGCAGTCATTTTACCGATGCCAGTCGTAACACTGATCAAAGCAGCCAAACGTGTTTTGGCATCAATATCGCGCATTGCATCAATGATAGCATTGGCGTCGGCAGTCAAAATAGCCAGCCCTGTCTGAGGTGGCGGGGCGACGTAGGGGATATTGGGCATGATCTGCCGGAAGGAGCTCATGGCCTTGTTGACATGTTTTAAGCTGTCGGCGATGATGCCGTTTTCAGCAAAAATGATATTACTGTTTTTTCCGGTCAATTCAAAAATAAGCTGTTTGGTAACTATTTGTCGAGCTGCGCCGATCGTATCGATATCTATGGTGATGATACGGTCTAAACCGCTTTGCTCGATCCTGGTAATGCGGCCTTCTTCCAGGTGCTTACGCAGCAGCATGCAAAACGCCGGCGGCACCTCGGGGCGTTCCGGTAGTTTGTCAGGCAGGTAGAGCATCGGCGAGCCACTGCTGAGATCGGCCAGTAAGGCCACCGTGTCCCGTTCGCGTTTGATTAAAAGCAGTAGTGATTCGTAAGAGGGCATAAAAACCTTGTAGATCTTGCCGCCTAAAAGTTCCTGCTGTAGCTTGTTAGTTAAAATATGTAAGGTCAAACCTTCTAAATTCATTGATTTGCTCCTTTTTGCTTCGTTTTTTAATGTTTTCTATTTGCACGTGCAGGCAGAATGAGATATAATAATAGTTCAAGAATAAGTATACAACAGATTTAACGATTAGCAAATGACCGGAAGGGGATATGTAAATGAAAAAGCTGCTTTTATTGATGTTTTTGTTTGTTTTTTGTTTTCAAGCAGAAGCAGCGCTTCCAGTTACCGAACAAAACTTAGAAGCGGCCATTGCCTATGGCAAAAGCTATCAAGGGGAAAAAAACGACGCAGCTATGTTGCAGTCGTGGACGATAGCCGAACGCTTTGAGACCAACCCGTATCGTGATGAGGAACAGATAATCGTTTATACACCGTATTTGCTGACGGCATTGGATACTGCCGAGAGAGCGGACGGGGATACATCTGTCAGTGTCGCAAACGCTAAAGATTTGGTAGCCCGCTTCGACGGCGTACTGGTAGTCCGTGCTATCATCAATGCGCCTCTCGTGCTGAATGATAAAGAGCTGGAAGTGCGGCTGGTACAGGAGGGGAGCTTCGTAACGCCTTACCACAGCGATTTTTTAGATGGCCAGTACCTTGATAAAATGGTAAGTCGCCCTGTTAGCGACGCTGACGTGCAAAAGAAGCTGGAGCGTATGGAAAAGATCCATGAGCAGGCCGCAGAACTGCAAAAGCAGTTGGACGATTTAAAAGGCAATAAAATCAAACCGACTGATATCGAGCTGGCCGAGGCTAAGGATGAGAAAGCTAAAGCCGAGCCGGTAGAAGTGAAACAGAAGATTTGCCGTCTGCAATATAATTTTTATTTTGACCAGGCCGAATTCGACCCCGGTAAGCCGTATTTAATACTTATAAAAGACGCTTACTGCGGCGGACGCGAATTTGCCGTTGACCCTGCCTTATTAAAGTAATATATCTATAAAATCAAATTTAAGGAGGTTTTAGTTTGCTGAAAAGTATGACCGGCTTTGGCCGCGGTGAATATGAAGACGCACAGTTTTCAGTAACGATCGAAATGAAAACGGTTAATCACCGTTATAACGAGGTGGCTATCCGCTTACCGCGCTTTTTGAATCCTGTGGAAGACAGGATCAGAAAAACCATTTTAAAAGCTGTTAATCGTGGACGCATCGATGTTTTTATCAATGCTTCCTATACTAATACAGAAAACGTAACCATCAAGGTCGATAAAGCTTTGGCACTGGCCTATCATAATGCACTGCGCGATGTGGGTTCTGCTATCGGCTGCGATGATTCCAAGCTTAGCGAGCAGTCAGAGATACTGTATCTGTCGCGCTGTCCCGATGTGATCAACGCACAGGAAGGTTTCTTTGATGTGGAAAGCGTCTGGCCTAAGTTGGAACAGGCTTTAGGGCAGGCGTTGAAAAATTTGGTCGCTATGCGTGAGGCCGAAGGCAGTAATATTTATGGAGACTTTATTAAGCGCGCCGATTTGATCGTTGAAAAGCTGGCTGTGGTTGAAGCCCGTTCGCCGCAGGTGGTGGAAGAATACCAAAGCCGCTTGAGCGACAGGATCAACGAGCTGTTAGAAAAACATAATCAGGTCATCGAGCCGGAACGCCTGCTGCAGGAGGTCGCTATTTTTGCCGATCGCACCAGCATCACTGAAGAGATCGTAAGATTGAAGAGTCATTTAAAGCAATTTAAGCTGATACTTGATGCTAACGAGCCTGTAGGGCGCAAGCTGGACTTTTTGATCCAGGAATTTAACCGTGAAGCGAATACCATCGCCTCCAAAGCCAACGACTTTACGCTGGCCCAGGTGGTCGTAGAGATAAAAGCTGAGATAGAAAAAATCAGGGAACAAATCCAGAACATCGAGTAATTCGGAAAGGGTGAAAGTATGGATATCAAATTGATCAATATTGGTTTTGGTAATATCGTAGCAGCCAACAGGATCATTTCTATTATCAGCCCTGAGTCGGCTCCTATCAAAAGGATCATTCAGGAAGCTCGTGACAGAGGTATGCTGATCGACGCTACCTACGGCCGCAGAACAAGGGCGGTCATCGTTACCGACAGCGGCCATATCATTTTATCGGCAGTGCAGCCGGAAACAGTCGCTAACCGTTTAGTACAGACTGACGACGAAGACGAAGAATAAATAAAACGGAAGGTGGGCTAATCGTGAAGCCGCAGGGGTTATTATTAGTTTTATCCGGGCCGTCAGGCGCCGGTAAGGGAACGATTTGTCAGATGCTTAGGGAAAAGCTTCCCGAATTGGCTTATTCCGTTTCGGTTACTACCAGACAGGCGCGCAATGGTGAGGTTGACGGCGTCAATTACTTTTTCAAATCAGTGGAAGAAGTAAAAGATATGATAGCGGAGGAAGAGTTGCTGGAATATGCTGAAGTCTACGGTAATTATTACGGCACTCCCCGCACTTATGTGATGGAGCTTTTAAATCAGGGTAAGGACGTTATTCTGGAGATCGATATCCAGGGCGCTATGCAGATCAAAAAACGCTTCCCGGACGGTGTTTTCGTTTTTATCGTGCCGCCGTCGCTGGACGAGCTGTGCTCGCGTATCTATAAACGCGGCACCGACAGTGAGGACGTGATCAAACGCCGTTTGGCTTCGGCCACAGGCGAGCTGGCCTATGCGAATGAATACGATTATATCGTAGTCAACGACGTTGCCCAAAAGGCTACGGGCAAGGTGCTGACGATTATGGAAGCAGAGCGTTACCGTGCTGCCAGAACCTATTTTATTATTGATGAAATTTGCCAAGCGGCACATAATAAGGAGAGAATGATATGAGTATGGTTGACCCTTCGATTGATTATTTGGCTGAGAAAGTTGATAGCAAGTACACTTTGGTTATTTTGGCAGCAAAACGTGCCCGTGAATTGACTGACGGTAATCAGAATATGCCGCAGAAAGAAGTTAGCACCGCTCTGCGCGAGATCGCTGACGACACTATCACTTACGAGCGCAAAAAACGCTGAGATAAGGGGGCTTAGGGCCTTGTTAAATGGAAAGAAGATCGTTTTAGGAGTGACCGGCGGTATCGCCGTTTATAAAGCAGTTGATTTGGTAAGCAAGCTGCGCAAGCAGGGCGCCCAGGTACGTGTGGTCATGACCGAGCACGCCCAGCAGTTTGTAACGCCGCTTACCTTTAAAGAAATCAGCGGCAATGCTGTCGCTACCTCGATGTGGAACAGTAATCAGGAGTTTAACGTGGAGCACATCGCTTTGGCGAACTGGGCCGACGTTTTTGTAGTAGCTCCGGCTACTGCTAATATTCTGGCTAAAATGGCACATGGACTGTCTGATGATCTGCTGTCGACAACACTTTTAGCGGCGCAGGCCCCCATCATCGTCTGCCCGGCGATGAACACGGGTATGTACGACAACAGGGTGACACAGGAAAATATTGCCAGCTTGCAGGCTTACGGCGTAACTGTGATGCCGCCTGCAACGGGATTTTTAGCCTGTGGCACTTCGGGTGCAGGCCGTTTGCCCGAACCACTGGAGATAGTAGATTTTGTGAAGGGCTTTTTTGCTAAACGTTGCGGTGATATGCAAAACCTGCGGGTTTTGGTAACTGCTGCCGGTACGCGCGAGCCTATCGACCCGGTACGTTATGTAGGCAACCGTTCCAGCGGTAAGATGGGTTATGCTATTGCCCAGGCTGCTGCCGACCGCGGTGCCGAAGTTATTTTGGTTTCAGGACCTTCGGTGCTGGCTCCGCCTGCCAACGTCAAAACGGTGCAGGTAGAAACCACCCAGCAAATGATGGACGCCTGCCTTGACGTTTACAGCGATGTGGATATCGTCATCAAAGCGGCTGCCGTAGCAGATTACCGCCCCCATGACATAGCCGATCAGAAGATAAAAAAGAAAACTGACGACGCTTTGACTGTCGTGATGGATAAGAACCCCGATATTTTAAAAGCTTTGGGCGAGCGCAAGGGAAAACAGTTTTTGGTGGGCTTTGCCGCCGAGACTCAGAACCTTGTGGACAATGCCAGGGAAAAGATCTGTAAAAAGAATCTGGATATGATCGTCGCTAACGACGTTACCCTGCAGGGTGCGGGCTTTAACGCCGATACCAATATCGTTAAATTTTTGTTCCCCAGCGGCGAAGTGCGCGAGCTGGAGAAAATGACTAAAGTGGAAGTTGCCCAAGAACTTTTGAACACTGTTTTACGTTTGCGCAAATAACGGCTGCCTCGGTCTGAAGACCTAGCAAGAACAGCCTTTAAGCCGCGAGATGTAAAAATGAAAGATTTTTGTAAAATGTGTTGCAATTTAGAAGACGTTCCGCTATAATAAGCATTGTAATTGAATACTACTCATCAAGAGCTGGTTGAGGGAATGGCCCTATGAAACCGCAGCAACCATTGTCAGGCGTAAGCCTTGCGAAACGGTGCTAAGTCCTGCGAGAAATCGTGAGATGAGAATGCTGAACAAATAATACGCAGCGCTCTCATAATATATGAGGGCGCTTTTTTAGTAAGCAGGCATTGATGTGTAATTAGCTAAAGGAGGCAAACAATGAGAAAGTTATTTACTTCTGAGTCTGTTACAGAAGGACATCCGGATAAGATCGCCGATCAGATATCTGACGCGGTTTTAGACGCGATTTTAGAAAAAGACCCTATGGGCCGCGTGGCTTGTGAAACACTGGTGGCTACTGGTCAGATCCATGTAGTCGGCGAGATCTCTACCGACTGCTATGTGGATATTCCGAAGATCGCCCGTGAGACCGTAGTAAATATTGGCTATAACCGTGCTAAATACGGTTTTGACGGCAATACCTGCGGTGTTTTGATCTCTATCGACGAACAGTCTGCGGATATTGCTTTAGGCGTTGATAAAGCGCTGGAAGCAAAAGAGGGCAAAGCCGAAGCAAACGAGGTAGGCGCCGGCGACCAGGGCATGATGTTTGGTTATGCTACGAACGAGACCGAAGAATATATGCCGCTGCCGATTTGTCTGGCCCATAAGTTGGCCCGTCGTTTATCGGAAGTTCGTAAAAACGGCACACTGCCGTACCTGCGCCCTGATGGCAAAACCCAGGTCACAGTTGAATATGATGATGGCAAACCTGTTCGCATCGACGCTATCGTCGTGTCTTCCCAGCATGCTCCCGAAATTTCAATCGAGCAGATCCGTGCTGATATTATGGAACACGTTATCAAACCGATCGTTCCTGCAGAAATGCTGGACGCAGAAACTAAATACTACATCAACCCGACCGGCCGTTTTGTTATCGGCGGACCGCAGGGCGACTCCGGCTTGACCGGACGTAAGATCATCGTTGATACCTACGGCGGTATGGCTCGCCATGGTGGCGGCGCTTTCTCGGGCAAGGACCCCACAAAGGTCGACCGCAGCGCTGCTTATGCTGCCCGCTATGTTGCTAAAAACATCGTGGCCGCAGGCCTGGCCGATAAATGCGAGATCCAACTGGCTTACGCTATCGGCGTAGCGCAGCCCGTTTCCGTATTGGTTGATACCTTCGGTACCGGTAAGATCAGCGAAGACGCTATTGCCGAATTAGTAAGTAAAAACTTCTCCCTGAGCCCTGCCGGCATCATTAAGGCTTTGGACCTGCGCCGTCCTATCTACAAGCAAACGGCTGCTTACGGCCACATGGGCCGCACCGATATCGACGTTCCCTGGGAACGCACCGATAAAGCTGCCGCTTTAAGAGCACAGGCCGGCTTATAATTTAAAATGTATTTTGCAGTCACAGCTTCTTTGGGAGCTGTGACTTTTGCTTTATGTAAAAATAAAGGATTTTCACGTTGAAAAGAGAAATTATAATAAGTTAAGGCTAGTTTATATTTCTTACTGTGATTTGAAGATGTTGATATAAAATGGAGTAACCTGATGAAATACGTTAATGTGGCGATCAATCTGCCAGTGAAAAATCTTTTTAAACAATTTACCTATCAGCTGCCGCCGGAGCTGGCCCATGTAGATGTGGGCTGGCGTGTTGTTGTGCCCTTTGGTGCGCAGACGGTGGAGGGCTTTGTGGTGGCGCTGGAAGCTGCCGCACCGGCAGAATATGCTTGCAAAGAGGTTTTGGCAACGCTGGATACTCGTCCCTGGTTCGATGCCGAAATGCTGGCGACGGCTTTATGGCTGTCCGAGTATTATCTGTGCTCACCGGCAGAGGCGATGCGGCTTTTTATTCCCGGCAAGACAGGCATCAAGCGTCAGGCGATATACAATGAAAGCGGCAAGCTGATAGCCTATGAATACGAAAATAAGCTGAAGATCAAGACCCGTACCTGCTTTGGGATAACAGCAGCAGGGCGGGCGGCTTTGGCTGCTTATGATAAACGGGTGCGGGCCCAGATGCACGCACTCACCGTGCTGGCCGAGGCAGCCAAGCCTATGAGCAGCGCCGAACTGGCGGCGGTGCAGGTAAGCGCCGCTACCTTGCGCACTATCAGCGAAAAAGGTTGGGCCGAACGCAGTGAAGAGCGGATTTTGCGCAACAGCTACGCCAACAGGACGGAGCTGAAGGAAAGCTTGCAGATGACGGAAGAGCAGCGCCAGGCGGTTGACGTTATCGGCGACGCTATCGCAGGGCAGCGCCAGGAAACATTTTTATTGCAGGGCATCACCGGCAGCGGCAAAACAGAGGTTTATCTGCGCGCCGCGATGCAGACTCTGGAAGCTGGCAAGCAGGTGCTGCTGTTAGTTCCCGAGATAGCTTTGACGGCGCAGATAGTCAAGCGCTTTCAAGCCTGGTTTGGCGATGACGTGGCAGTTGCCCACAGTAAGTTGTCGCAGAACGAACGTGCCGATGTGTGGTATAAAATGCGCGCCAATGCAGCCAAGCTGCTGATAGGCGTGCGATCGGCAGTTTTTGCGCCTTTTGCCGACCTGGGGCTGATCATTATTGACGAAGAACACGAAAGCAGCTATAAACAGGATGAACGCCCTAACTACCACGCCCGGGACGTTGCTTTAAAGCGTGCCCGGCTAAGCAGTGTGCCCGTAGTACTGGGAAGCGCGACTCCTGATTTGGAAAGTTTTTATAAAGCGCGACAGGGGGTATATACCCATTTACATTTGTTGCAGCGCGCCAACGGCAGTTTGCTGCCGCAGGTCGAGATCGCCGATATGCGTTTAGAATTGCAGCGCGGCAATAAGTCGGTGCTTTCGTCCGCTTTAAGCGATGCCCTTTTACAAACGGCAGCCCAGGGCGAGCAGGCCATTGTGCTGTTGAACCGCCGTGGCTATTCGACCTTTGTTATGTGCCGCGACTGCGGCGAAAGCGTCGTATGCCCCCATTGCGCTGTGGCGCTGGTTTATCACAGCACTGGCGAAGCCATGCGCTGCCACTACTGTGGTAATACGGCGCCCATACCCGATGAGTGCCCCAACTGCCATAGTAGGCGTATCAGATTTTTTGGTACCGGCACCCAAAAAGCCGAGGCCGAGATCGCCGAGCTGCCTGATATTAAAATACTGCGGATGGACCAGGACTCCACCGTTAAAAAATTCGCTCACGAGGATATCCTTAAAGCCTTCAGCAGCGGCGCTTATAATGTGCTTTTAGGCACGCAGATGGTGGCCAAAGGCCACGATATCCCCAATGTGACTCTGGTAGGTATTCTATCTGCCGATTCCACCTTGAACCTGCCAGACTTCAGGGCGTCGGAGCGAACCTTTGCTTTGCTGACCCAGGCCGCAGGCAGAGCAGGGCGGGGTGATAAGCCGGGCCATGTAGTTTTGCAGACCTACGATCCCCAGAACCCGGTCATCCGTCTGGCGGCAACGCAGGATTACGATGCCTTTGCTGCAGGCGAACTGGAAATAAGGCAGGAGCTATGTTATCCACCCTATACCAGCCTGTTGAAAATAACTGTTTTAGATAAAGATGAGCAGCGGGGCAATACGCTGGCGCAGCGCATCGTTAACTTTTTGCAGATCATGCAGCTGGAAAATACGGCGCAGGAGCTGCAGGTATTGGGGCCGTTCCCGGCCATCGTCGCCAAAGTGCGCGATCTGTACCGCACCAATATCCTTGTTAAAAGTCCGCAGATGGAAGCGGTCAAGCAGGCCTTGTGGCAGTCGGAGTTTAAAGAATGCCGCAATGTTTACTTTGATGTCGACCCGATCAGCGTTGTTTAGAAATTGCTTGCAGTTTGAAAATTGTGGTATAATATAAGGTACGAAAAATCAAGGAGGTCAACCGTGGCTAAATTAGAAATCATTGTTGCCGGTAACCCCGTGCTGCGGTTAAAGGCACAGGAAGTAGAACGTGTAGATAAAAAAACGCTGCGTTTGCTTAACGATATGGCAGAGACCATGTATGCGGCTGACGGCGTGGGCTTGGCAGCGCCTCAGGTAGGCGTGTCCAAACGCATAGTAGTAATAGATGTAGGCGAGGGTATCCTCGAGCTTATCAACCCGGTCATCACTAAAAAAGAAGGTTCGGTAGTAGGCGGCGAAGGCTGCCTGTCGGTGCCAAACTTTGAAGGCGAAGTCGAACGCGCCGAATATATCGAATGCGAATTTTATGACCGCAAGGGCAAACGCATGAAACTTTCCAGCGATGGCCTGCTGGCGATCGCAGTGCAGCATGAGCTTGATCATTTGGACGGCATACTGTTTATCGACAAAGCGACAGTCCTGACACCTAAAGAGACACCTGCTGTTGTAGAATAGCAGCAGCAAAGGAGATTGAAATGAGAATTGTATTTATGGGCACGCCCGATTTTGCCGTAGGCACCTTACAGGCCCTGGTAGAGTCAGGCAAGCACGAGATCGTCGCCGTTATCACCCAGCCTGACCGTCCGAAAGGACGCGGGCAGAAAATGCTGATGACGCCGGTCAAAGAATACGCTTTAACGCAAGATCTGCCTGTTTACCAGCCGCTAAAAGTTAAAACGCCCGAATTTATTGCCGAGCTGCAGCAGATGCGGCCCGAAATAGTCGTCGTTGCTGCCTTTGGCCAGCTGCTGAACCGTGAGCTTTTGACGTTGCCGCCTTTGGGGTGCGTCAATGTGCACGCTTCGCTGCTGCCTAAATACCGTGGCGCGGCGCCCATCCACTACGCTGTTTTACAGGGCGAAAAGGAGTCCGGCGTTACGATCATGCAGATGGATATTGGTATGGATACGGGTGATATGATTAGCAAGGTAACCGTACCTATCGGCAGCGAAATGACGATGGGCGAGCTGCACGACCAGTTGAAGGCAGAAGGCGCCAAGCTGCTTGTGGCGACGCTGGACGCTATTGCTGACGGCAGCGCCAAGCCTGAAAAACAAAACGAAGCCGAGGCGACCTATGCCAAGCTGCTTGACCGTTCGATGGAGAAAATCGACTGGACGGCACCGGCTAAGCAAATACACGATCTGGTGCGTGGCTTTAACCCGGCTCCAGGCGCTTTTACCAAATTGCCTGATGGCAAAACTTTAAAAATCTGGCGTACTGTACTTGCTCAAGGGCAAGCTGCCCCCTCAGGCACAGTGACAGCCATAACTAAAAAAGGCTTCGTAGTCTCCTGTGGCGATGGCGCGCTGGAAATACTGGAAGTGCAGCCCGAATCGAAGAAACGCATGGAAGCCAAAGTATTTTGCAATGGCCGCGGCGTTGAGCCCGGCACAGTGTTAGGTAATATTGAGGGGTAAGTAATGATAGAACTTGAAAATGTGTTTAAGCCTAAAAAAAGAGTGTTTGTTTCGCTGACCCTGGCCAGCGCCATTATCGGCGCTATGGTCATTTATATGGCGTGGCGCGTAGCCCTGCCCGGTCTGGAACAAATCAACGGCAAGCTGCCCGTAGTTTTTGGCGGCATCGCTATTGCTGCTGCATTGGCTTTATTGGCAGGCGTGGCTGGTATCGTGCTGGCTATTTTGGGCGTGCCCATTATGAAGATTTTTTACTTCTGGGCATGGAAGGCAGTAAATATTTTATTCCCCTTTGCCGTAGTTTTAGGCAGGATATTTGATATCCCGCGCAGTAAAATAGAGCAGTCCTTCATCGAAGTAAGCAACCATTTGGTAAAGCAGCACCGGGTCAAGGTGCCGGCCGATCGGATCATGATCCTGACGCCGCACTGCATCCAGTTGGATACCTGCGTGCATAAAATAACCCGCAACATCGAAAACTGCCACCAATGCGGCGGCTGCAGCGTCGGCGATATGCTGGGGCTGGCCCACCGTTATGGTATTCATATGGCAGTGGCCACAGGCGGAACTTTAGCGCGGCAGATGGTCAAGCAGATCAGGCCGAAGGCGATAGTAGCCGTAGCCTGCGAGCGCGACCTGACCAGCGGTATCCAGGACGTGTTCCCGCTGCCAGTTATCGGCGTACTCAACGAACGCCCCTTTGGCCCCTGCTTTAATACCCGTGTCGATATCAACAGGGTAGAAGCCGCGGTACTAGACTTTTTAGAAGTTGAGGAAAAGCATGGCGAACATTAACAAGCAAGCTGGTGGAGCAAGCGCTGCCCCCAACGCCCGCTTAACGGCGGTGCAGGTAATCAGCAGCGTCTTTAGCGACGGCGCTTACGCCAACATCGCGCTCAGCAAAGCGCTGGGCAAACAAAAGCATAACGAACAGGACAGAAGGTTTGTGACCGAGCTGGTGTACGGCACGGTAAAAGCCAAAGGCACTATCGACTGGCTGCTTGGCCAGCTGGTATCGCGGCCTCTTGGCAAAATCGACCCGATGATCTTAAATATTTTACGGCTGGGTGTTTTCCAAATTTATTTTTTGGAACGCATACCGGCCTCTGCTGCTTGTAACGAGTCCGTCAATTTAGCCAAAAAATTTGGTCATACAGGCTCGGTAAAATTCGTCAACGGCGTCTTGCGGCAAGCGGTGCGCAGTAAGGAAAGCATCGTTTATCCTGACGCTGCCAAAGAGCCCAAGCAGTATTTAGCGCTGAAGGAATTTCATCCCGACTGGCTGGTGAAGCGTTGGCTGAAGCAGTTTGGCTTTGAAGGGGCTGAAGCTTTGTGTCGCTTCGATAACGAGCCGCCGCCGCTGACATTGCGTGTCAATACGCTGGTAACCGACCGCAAAACCCTGCTGGCCGGTCTGCTGGAGGACGGCTTTGAAGCCGAGCCTTCTAAATGGTGCGAGGACGGCATCGTCTGCACCAAAATCCCTTCACTGGGCATTTTATTCGATAAATATAACAATATGTTTTATGTGCAGGACGAAAGCTCCATGCTGGTAGCGACCATCTTAGCGCCGCAGCCTGGGCAAACCGTTATTGACGTGTGTAGCGCGCCGGGCGGTAAAACTACGCATCTGGCGCAGCTTATGCAAAATAAGGGTATTATCTATGCCACTGATATCCACGAGCATAAGCTTAAATTGATCGAAGAAAATTGCCAGCGTCTGGGTATCAATATTATCAAAGCATCGGTGCACGATGCAGCCGAGTTCAACCCGGAGTGGGAGGGGCTTGCCGACTGCGTTTTAGTGGACGCACCCTGTTCGGGGCTGGGGGTTCTGCGCCGCCGCGCCGAAGCCCGCTGGACTAAAAACAAATTAGATTTAAAAACCTTTCCGCCCTTGCAGCGCGATATTCTGCGCAATGCCGCAAGCTATGTGAAGCCGGGCGGACGCTTAGTATACAGTACCTGCACCTTAGAGCAGGCCGAAAACCATTATATACCCGCTGAGTTTTTAGAAAACAACCCTAACTGGAAGTACGCAGGCTTTGTGCACCCGCTGACGGGCGAAACCGTTGACGAATTGCAGTTGTTGCCCCAGCGTGACGGCACCGATGGTTTTTATATCTGCGCTTTGGCGCGTAAGGAGTAATTTTAAACGTGAAAACAGAGCTTTTTGGCTTACCTTTAACAGAATTACAGGAACTTTTGGTAGCTGCCGGTTTGAAAAAATTTCGGGCAGCGCAGGTCTATCAATGGCTGTATCAAAAATCAGTCACTGCCTTCGACCAAATGCGCAATCTGTCCAAAGCCGACATCGCGCTTTTAGAAGAGCGGTTTACTATCCTGCCGCAGCAGCTTAAAATACTTAGCGAGCAGGTGTCTCAGGACGACCTCACCCGCAAGGTGCTGCTGGAGTTCCCCGACGGCAACTCGGTCGAAACGGTGCTGATGCGCCACGACTATGGCTACAGCGTCTGTGTTTCCAGCCAGGTTGGCTGCGATATGGGCTGCGCTTTTTGTGCCAGCGGCCTTAATGGCTGCGTTCGCAATCTTACAGCAGCCGAAATATTAGCGCAGGTCTATGTTTTTAACAGTATGCTTGTCAAAGAGGGCAAACAGGTCAGCCGTATCGTCGTTATGGGCAGCGGCGAACCGATGCTCAATTTTGATGCAGTGATCGGTGCTTTGCAGTTTCTGCATCAGGAAAACACACTGTATATGAGCTACCGTAATATGACTATCTCCACCTGTGGCATAATTCCCGGTATTGAAAAGCTGGCAGCGCTGGGAATTCCCATCAACCTGGCCATCTCGCTGCATGCGGCCGAGCCAGAGCTACGCATGGAGCTGATGCCTGTCAACAAGGGTTATCCCTTCCAGGAAGTCATCCAGGCTGCAGAGGCCTATGTGGGGCATACCGGTAGGCAGGTAACTTACGAATATATTTTGATCGCAGGCAAAAACGACAGCCCTATAGCTGCCGAGCTGCTGGCGCACCATCTGCGCTTCAAGCATGCCAGCGTCAATCTGATCCCGGCTAATCCAGTGCCCGAAAAAGGTTTCGCCCGTCCATCTAAAAAAACGGTGGAAGCATTTTTACAGGTGCTGCAAAAAAATAAAATCAACGCTACTATCCGCAGGGAAATGGGCAAAGATATCGACGCCGCCTGCGGACAGCTGCGCGCCAAGTTTGCGAAAGAGCAGTAAGGCACGCGGCAGCAGTAAGTAAAACAACTAGCACTATAGAAACGATCAAGGTAATAAAGTAAGGAGGTTCGCCGATGTTCGTTATCAGTAAAACCCATGTGGGCATGGTAAGAACGGTCAACGAAGATGCTTTGTTGGCAACTGGACCTAAGCTTTTTGCTATCGCCGATGGTATGGGTGGCTATGCAGCCGGAGAAACTGCCAGCAGCGAAGCCCTGAAGGTTTTGCAGCAGGAAGCAGCAAATTTTGAAAATTTAGAAGCTGATGCTTTAAGCGCGGCATTAGCCCAGGCGGTGCGGCAGGCTAACGCCCACATCCACCATCTGGCACAGACAGAAGAAAAATATCACGATATGGGTACCACCTTAGTTGCGGTCTATCTGCCCGGCGACGGCAGGGCCTATATCGCCAACGTAGGCGACAGCAGGCTGTACAGCTGGCATCAGGGCGAGTTGCGGCAGATAACTGTCGACCACTCCTATGTGGCCGAGCTGGTGGCCCAGGGCGAGATAACACCGCAGGAAGCTTTCCAGCATCCGCAGAAAAACATTATTTTGCGGGCGGTAGGCGCCGAAGCCGGGCTGGAAGTGGACGTTTTTGCCATGGAACTGGCAGAAGCCAGTAAGCTACTTTTGTGCAGTGACGGACTTTCAGACATGGTACAAGACGAGCAGATAGCAGCTATTTTACAAGGAAATTCTACGAAGCAGGCGGCAGAAATGCTGCTGGAAGCCGCTTTAGATAATGGTGGCCGCGACAATATCTCGCTGATATTGATCGACTTGACATCGACCGAGGAGGAGGACTGACATGACAGCTATGGAAGGAAAAATTTTACATAACCGTTATAAGATCCTGCGTCCTGTCGGCGTTGGTGGTATGGCCGAGGTTTATTTAGCACAGGATATGCTGCTGGACAGGGAGGTTGCAGTCAAAATACTGCGAGCCCAGTTCATCAACGACAAAAGCCTGCTGGAGCAATTTCGTCGCGAAGCCCAGTCGGCAGCGCGTCTCATCCATCCGTCCATCGTCAATATTTTTGATGTGTGTGAAGAAAACAGTACTTATTTTATCGTAATGGAATATGTAGACGGTGAAACGCTCAAAAATATGCTGGATAGGCAGGGTCCGCTTAAACCCTTCTGGGCCGTACATATCGCCTGCGAGCTGGCTGCCGCTTTGCAGCACGCCCATAACCGCAACATCATCCACTGCGATATCAAACCCCATAATATCCTTATCAACAAAAGCATGACCCCCAAGATTGCCGATTTCGGCATCGCCCGCATGGTCACCAGCCAGACGATGGTTTATACATCGTCCGTTATCGGTTCGGTGCACTATCTGTCGCCAGAACAGGCTGGCGGCGCACCTGTTACGGCGCAATCCGACATCTATTCGCTGGGTATCGTGCTGTACGAAATGCTTACAGGGCATGTTCCCTTTGACGGTAAAACAGCAGTCGCCGTGGCGATGATGCACCTGGAAAAGAAACCGCGTCCGCTTAAAGAATATAATCCAGAACTGCCTGATTCTTTGCAGGAAGTTATCGACAAAGCCCTGGCTAAAGACCCGGTCGATCGCTATGCGACCGCCGAGGAAATGTGGCAGGATCTTTATAATATCAAAAATAAAATGTTGCAGGAAAGCGTGGAAGAAGACTACGCTGAAATGCTGGGTATCACAGCTCTGGCCAAACCAGAACTGGGCGAGCCGACAGGGCATATTTATGATTGGGCCCGCGACGGCGAAACCGGGGCGCCCGAAGAAACCATCATTATGAAACCTGCTTTCAATAAAACTACTGACGAGATCGTGCAGGAAGCCGCAGCCGTCAACAAACGGGAACGCCGCAACAAATATCTGAAGCTTTTTGCTTTAGTAGCAGTTTTAGCGGCAGTATTTCTGATGGTCGGTAACGTTTTCAGCCGCAAAACCGTTGATGTACCCAGCGTGGTTGGTAAATCTGTAGTCGAGGCGCAAAAAACTCTGGAGCAGGTAGGGTTCACCGTTAAACTGGACGAAGAATACGACGAAAAAGTTACTCCAGGTTACGTTATCAAGCAGGAGCCGGAAGGTATCAGTAAACGCAAGGAAGGCAGCGAGATAACCCTGGTAGTGAGCAAAGGTCTGGAAATGCTGCAAATGCCCAACTTAGTAGGGCAATCATTCGATAAAGCGCAAAAAACCTTAAAGGAAATGGGCTATGAGGTAGGCGTGGTAACCTACAAATTTGTCGCCGGTAAAACGGCCGAATCTGTTTTAGACCAGGCTCCCAAAGCGAAAAACCAAACACCTAAAGGATCTAAAGTAGATTTGGTAGTATGCCGTGACCCCAAAGACCTGACTATGCCCGACGTGATGGGCAACGGCCTGTCCAATGCACAAAAAGTGCTGGGTGAGCTGGGAATTATGGATATTACCGTCCGCTATGTGGAAAGCTCTAATACCGAGGGTACTGTAGTCGGTATGGAGCCACCAGCAGGCGCAAAATTTGCTGGCGACGGCAAAGTCGTATTGCAAATATCTTCGGGACGTCATCCGCAAAGTGTCAATAAATATGCCGAATTCGTTGTGCCTTCTGGCAGTGGCGCTCAGGACGTGCAGATAATATTGAGCGACGATAACGGACATCGCACAGTTTACCAGGGCTCGCAAAAAGCCGGTGTGCGCATCCGCCAAAAGGTAGAAGTAACAGGCGCCGGCAAGGTGCAGTTCTTCTGTAACAACAAACTGGTCGAGGAGAAAAATCTGTGAGCGTAGGCCAAGGAAGAATAATCAAGACCTATAATGGCTACTACTATGTAGACAGCGGTTTGGACGAGCTTGTTACCTGCAAGGTCAAGGGCAAGCTCAAGCAGATCCGTTTTTCGCTGTGCACAGGCGATCTGGTGGAGTTTGAAACCAACCCCGACGGCGAGAGCATGATCACAAAGATTTTGCCCCGGCGCAACTTTATGCTGCGTCCCACCGTCGCTAACGTCGACCTCATCATCGTAGCTTTTGCCTGCGTCAACCCGGATTTCAGCTATCTATTGGCCGACAAGCTGCTGGTACTGGCCGCACAGGCGGGTATCCCCGCAGTCATCTGCCTTAACAAGATTGATTTGGCCCCGGCAGGCTTTGTTGATGAAGTGAAGGCTGTTTACGAAAAAATCGGTTACGAAGTATTTGCTATTTCGGCGCAGCAGGGCACTAACGTGGATGCACTCAAGCAGCGGCTTTATGGTAAGATAACAGTATTTGCAGGCCCGTCGGGTGTAGGCAAATCGTCTACACTAAACGCAATCGAGCCTGGTATGCAGCTGGTCACCGGCAGCGTCAGCGAAAAAATAGGGCGGGGCAAGCACACCACCCGCTTTGCACATCTGCTGCCCTTTGCTGGCGGCTATATGGCCGATACACCCGGCTTTGGCAACCTTAACTTAGAAGAACTGGACGAAACGCGGCTGGCAGGCTGCTTTAAAGAATTTGGCGGCTATGAGCAAGGCTGTAAATTTACGCCCTGCACCCATACCCACGAACCTGTCTGCGGCGTCAAAGCAGCGCTGGCAGCAGGCGAGATCGCCGCTACCCGTTATGCTTCGTACCTGACTATTTTAGACGAAATAAAATCCAAAAAAGAAAAGGATGGAAGAAAATGATCAAAGTAGCGCCTTCAATTTTATCCGCAGATTTTGCCTATCTGGCAGACGAGATCAAAAAGATCGAAGTAGCTGGAGCTGACTGGGTGCATATCGACGTGATGGACGGAGCCTTTGTGCCCAACCTGACCTTTGGCGCGCCCGTAGTCAAAAAAATCCGCAAGGTCACCAAGCTCTTTTTCGACTGCCATCTGATGGTAAACAATCCCGAACAATACATCGACGACTTTGCCGACGCCGGTGCTGATATGATAGTAGTGCACGCCGAAGCTACCAAACACCTGCACCGCTGCGTGCAGTACATCAAAAGCAAAGGTTTGCAGGCTGGCGTAGCCTTAAACCCCGCTTCGCCCCTGTGCCTAGTCGAAGAGATTTTGCCCGAAATAGATATGGTGCTTTTAATGAGCGTCAACCCAGGTTTTGGCGGGCAAAGCTTTATCGAAACTACGGTGCCCAAAGTCGCACGCCTGCGCAAAATGATCGATGACGCTGGGCTAAGCATCGCCATCCAGGTAGACGGCGGCATCAACGATAAAACCTCGAAACTGGTGCGCGCGGCAGGCGCAACTATTTTGGTTGCCGGCTCGTATGTGTATGGCGCGGCAGATACCAAAGCTGCCATTGCCAGCTTAAAAGAATAAAACAACAGCTTAAATAAAAAACACTGCAAAAATTTTGCAGTGTTTTTTTGTGTTTAAAATGTGCTGGGGCTGGTATTAGCAGTGCGTGGCTTGTTGGGGATCGCTGGCAAAATGCGTTTTGCGGCTGGTTTAATAGGTGGGCAAAATACTGGTCACAAGCAGCGCAAACGCCGATAGTTTTAAAGCTGCTGGCGTAATGCGATGCAAGACTCGAAGAAGTTTTATACAAACAAACCAAATGTGTCTTGCGGGGGGGTACACAAGTGCTATAATTATTTTAAATATTGCTTGTGTGAATAAACTTCACTTGTTTTTTAAAAACAACAATGCTTTACTTTAAAAACAATTATCGAGCAAAGCTGCTGTTTATAAAAGCAGGGGAGTGAAAACCATGTATGACGAAAAGTACAGGTAAGCCTGGCTAACTAAAAGGTTCCGCAGCAGTAGCTGCAAGGCTATAAATAATAAAAATAAACTACAGGGGAGCGAGAAAATGAAAAGGTACAGTAGCAAAAAATTAAGCACCCAAATAGCCCGCACTTTGCTGGCAATGTCGTTTGTATATTCGGGTGGGATGTTTGTTGCCAGCAAGGCGCAGGCAGCTACTATCACGGTGGCAACTACGAGTGAATATGATGCTTTGACTAGCGGGACAGAGAAAGATACAAACGGCAATGTGGTACCGGTGGGCAGCTATACCGATAATACGGTGACTATAGGCACAGTCGGCGGCACTACCGAACCCAGTATCGGCAGCGGCGGCAGCAAGAATGTTTACGGCAGTTATACCGATGGTAATGAGGAAGTCAGCAATAATACGGTGCTGGTGCACAGCGGAAAAATGGGTTATGTTTACGGCGGGTATAGCTACTCTGGCGATGTAACAGGCAATATTGTTATCATCAGCGGCGGCACTATCAGCAACCCTGTTTGCAGTGGGTATAGTTCTACTGGCGCAGTAAAAGGCAACATAGTAACTATCAACGGTGGAACGGTCGGTGTTAATGTTGTCGGCGGGTATGGCGATAGTGGCACAGTAACAGGCAACAGTGTTGCCATCAAAGGCGGTAGTATCGGCAAGATGGTTTGCGGTGGGTATAGCTCCACTGGCGCTGTAACAGGAAACAGCGTCACTATCAGCGGTGTCGAAATCGGAGGAGAAGTTTACGGCGGGTATAGCTATAGTGGCGATGTAAAAGGCAACAGTGTTACCATCAGTGGCGGTACAGTCGATAGCATTGTTTATGGCGGAAAGAGCACTTATGGCGATGCAACAGGAAACAAAGTCACTATCAGCGATGGCACTATCAATAGCCCTGTTGTCGGCGGGTATGGCAATAGTGGCGACGCAGTAGCAGGTAATAGTGTTATCATAGAGGGCGGCACTATCAATGGCATCAATAACAATGTTTACGGCGGGCTTAGCGATAGTGGTTCAGTAACAGACAACAGTGTTACTATTAAGGACGGCACGATCGGTGACATAGTTTACGGCGGGCGTAGCTATAGTGGTGCAGTAACAGGCAACACAGTTGCTATTAGCGGCGGAACGGTCGTTGGCAGTGTTTGCGGCGGGGTTTGCACTAATGGTACTGTAACAGACAACAGTGTTACTATTAAGGACGGAACGGTCGGTTTCAATGTTTTAGGCGGGTATAGCTACTATACTGGCGCAGTAACAGACAACACTGGCGTAGTAAAAGGCAACAGCGTTACCATCAAAGGCGGCCAGGTGAATAACAATGTTTACGGCGGGTGTAGCAACGATAGTGGTTCAGTAATAGGCAACACAGTTGCTATTAGCGGCGGAATGGTCGGTAGCAATGTTTACGGCGGAAATAGCGAAAATACTGGTGATGTAACAGGCAACAGTGTCACTATCAGTGGCGGCCAGGTGAATGGCAATGTTTATGGCGGGTATAGCTATAAGGGCGAAGTAACAGGCAACAGTGTTACTATCAGTGGCACTCCAACCTTTGGCACCAATACGGTGCTCTATGGCGGGTATAGCGCTGGTGGCGGTACTGTGAGCGGCAATACGCTGAACATACAAACCAGCGGCCTAACAGTCAAAAACGTGGCTAATTTTGAAACCTATAATTTTTACCTGCAAAATGACATGGCTAATGGCGACGTGTTGCTGACCTTGACGGACGACACTGGTACGAATATCAGCGGCAGCGATGTAAACGTGGGCATGGCCGGCAGCGCCAACGTCTTGCAGGTGGGCGACAGCGTGACATTGATGAAAAATGAGAACACTATCACGGCTAATAACGTCGCCTATGGCAAAATCACCCAGGGCGTCAGCCTGATATATGACTTTACAACTGCTTTGTCGGAAGATGGCAAGGAGCTTGTGACTACGATCAGCGAAGCCGCCACCGTTAGTACGGACACTAAATCGCCGGTGGAGACCCAGGTTGCGGCCGCAGCTTTTCTGAATAGTGGTGCCGACCTGCTGGCAAGCAGTGGCATAGCTAATGCCGTCGCAGTTACAGGCGGCAGTACAGCCGCAGTGTTTGGCGCTATGGGTGGCGGCAGCATGCACTACAAAAGCGGATCCTATGCCGACGTGCATGGCTACAACCTGGCTATGGGCGTAGGCAAGGTCGTAGCCAACAAAGCAGGCAAGCTGACCTTTGGCCCCTTTGTGGAATATGGCCACGGCAACTATACCAGCCATCTTGACAACGGCGTGCGCGGCGACGGCAACACCAAATACTATGGTATTGGTATGCTGGCACGGCAAGATAACACCAGCGGCGTTTACTACGAAGGTAGTTTGCGTTATGGACGTATGGACGCCGATTATGCCAGCGATGATATGGCGGGCAGCGGCGGCAAGGTATACGCCAGCTACGACAGTAGCAGCAGTTACTACGGCGCCCATTTAGGCATCGGTAAAGTGAGCAAAGTGAACGATACCACCAAAGCCGATGTTTATGCTAAATTGCTGTACAACCACCAAAGCGGCGACAGCGTGGCTTTGCAGGGCGAAGGCTTGGGCGAAGTGTACGACTTTGACAGCGTAGGCAGCACCCGCATCCGTATCGGTGGACGTGTGAGCAAGGATTACAGCATGCGTGGCACTGGCTATGCCGGGTTGGCCTACGAACACGAATTTGACAGCGAAGCAAGAGCTACAGTAAAAGGGCTTAGCACCCCGGCGCCCAGCATCAAAGGAAGCAGCGGTATGCTGGAGCTGGGCTACATTTTGCAGCCTAAGGGCGCTAACGATATGAGTATCGACATCGGCTTGCAGGGCTGGGCAGGCAAAAAGCAGGGCGTAAGTGGCAGTATTAATTTTGTCTGAACGTTCTAAATATAAAAAATGACCGCCTTTTGGGCGGTCATTTTTTATGCCCTTTATTCATTCTGTATTTTCTTTTTCTTTCTCCTTAGTAAATTTTAGTTAGCGGCTGTTAGTCTTAGCCACCAGCCGCCAGCGGCCTTGCCGTAAGGCGAGGCCTTGCTTTGCCGTTATTCCCAAAGTGAATAGACTGGTTGTTTTTTTGGAAATTCCGAAAACGCATATCCACGGGCGGTAACTGAATTGCTATTAGCTGGCTGTGGTTTTACTATATAGACAAGGGGTAAACCTTACCAAGTGCAACGATGACAAAGGAGGTCAAATAACATGGCAAAAGTTTACAAAGATTTAAGAGAGTTCTTAAAAACATTGGAAGAAGAGGGTCAATTGATTCGTGTTAAAGACGAGGTCGATCCGGAGCCTGATATTGGCGCAGCAGGACGTGCTTGTGCGAATATGGATAAAAAACCTGCTGTTTTGTTTGAAAAGGTAAAAGGCTACAAGTATTCCGTAGTAACTAATGTGCATGGTTCCTGGGCTAACCACGCTTTGATGATGGGTATGCCGAAGGACACTCCGGTCAAGGAACAGTTCCATGAATTGAACCGTCGCTGGGATAAATTCCCGGTACCGCCGGTAATCCTTCCTCGTGAAAAAGCTACTTGTAAGGAAAATACCATTACTGAAAATATCAATTTGTTCGATATCCTGCCGCTGTATAGGATCAACGACCAGGATGGCGGTTTCTTCCTTTCTAAAGCCTGCGTCGTTACCGGCGATCCTGCTGAACCCGATAATCTGGATAAACAAAATGTAGGTATCTACCGTATCCAGGTCAAAGATATCGACCGTATCGGTATCCAGGCACTGCCTTTCCATGATATCGCTATCCAGCTTGCTAAGGCTGAAGAAGTTAACGAGCCTTTGCCGGTAGCTATCGCTTTGGGTAACACTCCGCTGGTAAGCTTTATGGCCAGCACTCCTGTAAACTACGACCAGAACGAATATGAATTCGTAGGCGCTTTGCAAGATGGCGTTCCGACTGAGATCACTAAGGCTGATACTGCCGAGCATCTGTATGTTCCGGCTCATGCTGAAGTTATTTTGGAAGGTTACATCATGCCGCGCGTTCGTACCTGCGAAGGCCCGTTCGGCGAGTTCCCCGGCTCTTATTCCGGCGCCAGGAACCAATGCGAGATCAAGATCACCCATATCACTTATCGCACCAACCCAATATTTGAAAACTTGTACTTGGGTATGCCCTGGACTGAGATCGATTATTTGATGGCTCTTAACACCAGCGTGCCTCTGTTTAAACAATTGAAAGCCACTATGCCGGAGGTACAGGCTGTCAACGCTATGTACACTCATGGTATCGGCGTTATCATTTCTACCAAGGTCCGTTACGGCGGCTTCGGTAAGGGCGTTGCGTTCCGCCTGCTGTCTACTCCGCATGGTATGCCTTATTCCAAGGTCATCATCGTTGTTGACGAGTTCGTTGATCCGTTCAATCTGGAGCAGGTTATGTGGGCGCTTACTACCCGCGTAAAACCCAGCAAGGACGTTGCGATCATCCCCAACTGTGCAGGTATGCCGCTTGATCCGTCTTCGGTACCGGCAGGTATGCATGACAAGTTGATCATCGACGCTACTACTCCGGTCGCTCCTGAACCGAATCCTCGTTCTGTTGAGCTGCTGAAACCTTCCCCGGCTACTCCTAAATGGGAAGCTATTTTCAGAGATTTTATGGCTGAACAAAAAAACCAATAAATACTTGATTTGATATAAAAGGAGGCAGATTTTTATGAAATGTCCACGTTGTGATGCTGATACAGTAAGAGTTATGACTAAATCCCCGGTCGGCGATGTTTGGGAAGTTTATGTTTGCGATACTTGCAGCTATTCCTGGCGTTCTACCGAAGAGATCAATGTCCATGACGTTTTTAAACTGAAACCGGAAGATATCCCTGGTTTACAGCAGATCCCGCCGGTTCCACCTTTAAAGAAATAATATTGTTGCTTGGGGCTTATGACAAGTCCATATTGGCGGGGGAGCTATCTCTCCCGTCATTTTTATATGTATAAGGATGGGTGATGGTGATGACTGATTTTAAGACTCAGCTTGACCTGGGACAAGTGCCGGCAGTTGTGGGCAAGGACGGGATGGAGCTGTTGGAGCGCTGCTACGGGGTGCTTGAACATACCCGCTGGCCTATTTATATTGTGGGGCCTTCGGGCAGCGGCAAAAGTATTATCGCAATGAATTTGGCGAAGCGCTACGCACTGGCGAAGAATGTGCCGGCGTATTATGTGCAGCTAAGCCCGGAGCAGACTAAGACGAGCCTGATTTTGGGGCTGCGGCTGGAAAATGGCAGCCTGACGGTGAAAAATGGCGTTGTTGCTGATTGTATGGAGCGTGGCGGCGTGATCATCGTGGACGAGGCGACCCATTCGGTGCAGGAGATACTTTTGATGTTTAACAGTATCCTTGACCGTACTTCGGTGACGGCGATAGGCGATAAGATGATTTATGCCCACGAGAATTTTAGGATCGTGTTTTGCGCTAATGATAGCCGTTATGCCGGTAATGTGAAGCTGCCGCAAAGCTTTGCCCAGCGGTTGGTATCTTTTTATTTTGATTATCCGGCGGCGACGGACGAGCTTTTGATAGTGGACCAGATCGTGGCGGAGGAGTGCAAGGCGCCGATGTTGGTGCCGGTTAGCGTGAAGCGTTATATTATTGAGCTGATGCGCGAGATGCGCAGCAATACTTACCCGCTTTCGGTGCGTAATGCGGCGATAGCCGTGGTGCTATGCAATTTGCAGCTGCTGGCACGGGGGCAGGAGCAGGTGGCTGTTGATGCGTATTTTGCCAATGGGCAGAACGCCGAGAGTGCGAAGCGGTATATGGCCAGGCGCATTTTGGGCGTGGAGGCCGAAAGTGTGCTTGATTTGACAGACGAGCGGATAGCGGAGTTTGAGCGCTTTGTGAGTGTGATAGGTATTGATAATTTTAAGCAGATCATTTTACAGAGCTTTATGTATTATCTTGATGTGGATTTGGGCTTTTATGATTTGCAGATGGTGAAGGAGAAGATAAGTTCTTCGATAATTTAGGTGAAGCAAATGGATAATTTGGCGGTTATTTGCCCGGATGTGGCTTTTAAAATAGAATATTACGACACGGACGAGCAGTTTGAGCAGGAGTCGGGACACGGCAGCGCGGGGCAGGGGCGGCTTTATGTGCTGGGCGGCAGCCGTGAGGACGGGTATGTTTTTGCAGTCAACAGGCAGCGGATGCAGGAGGCCTGGCTGCGATCGGCATTGAAGGAGCTGCTGGAGCCGGAGGCTTTTATGACGGCCTTTATAGTTAGCGAGCTGAGCGTGCTGAAATACGAGCAGGGTGGATTTGTTGCCAGCCGGGCGGCGTACCGGCACAGCGAGCGGCTGCAAAAGGACGGGCTGTATTACTGCGTGTATCACAGCTTGCTGCGGAAGTTTAGCGAGTATAGGCTGGTGCGCGAGCTACCTGAGTTTGGTAAGCTGCTGGCGTTGTTTAATATGGGCACGCAGGCGACAGGATGGTACAAGCTGGTGCAGGGGCTGCGGCACTGCAATGAGGTGCGGGCGCTGGAGGCTTTTTTGCAGTATGGCGTGGTGGACGGCGCCGGTGTGACGGCGGGTTTTTATGATTTTATGGTGCCGCTGGCGCTGGCCGCTATCAGGACGGAGCTGGAGCACGTTGTTGTGACTACACAACTTTTGTGTGACTGGCTGGAGGGTTTGCAGTTGGGGTCGGCTAAAAGAACTGCTGATGAGCTGGAGGAAGCGGCTGCGCTGGAACCCGGGTCGATAGCAGAGATGGCGGCGGTGCACGTTATCAGCGACGAGGAGCTGTGCGAGGTGGTGCGCAAGGAGAATTTGCGTGCGCTGCGGTCACGGATGGAAAATATGGCCACGCAGGTGGGCAAGCTGGCCGGTGTGGGGCGTTTTGTGAGTCGGGGCAGCTGTGCAAACCAGTTCTTTTTGGATACGGTGCGCAAGTATCATCGCGAGATCGGCGAGCTGGAATATATTTTCAGGCAGAGCTTTACGGCGATGAAGATCATCAGCGCTTTCGACGGCGATGTTGATTTGAAAAAGCAGCAAGAGGCTTATTTGGCGTCGAAAACGGCTGAGGAGAGCAAGGTGTACCAATATTATTTAAAGCGCAAGGTATCGGTGGATATTATGATCATCCGCGATGTGTCGGGCAGTACCTACCGTTTTGAACGAGAGTACGCCGAGGCGATCGTCGAGATATTGGCAGCTGTGAATGATTTTGAAGGTATCAGGACGCTGGTGATAGATTTTGAGGGTGGCGCCGTGCTGCGCAAGGGTTTTGATGTGAAGGCGGAGCAGACTTCGATCGTGCCGCAGTCGGGCGGCGGTACCAATTTACTGCCTGCGGTAAAGCTGCTGGCAGACCAGCTGCTGAAGGGCAAGCGCAGGCTGCTGTTTGTGTTGTCGGACGGCGAGATAAACGACTGTGAGCAAGCGGAGCGCGAGCTGGCCGCTTATTGCAGCCGCAACCAGATAGAGGTAGTGAAGCTGACTTTTGACGAGTGCGATAAGTATGGCTACGAGCATACGACGATAGTTAACCTGCATAAGTTTATCGCCCAAAAGATTATAGAAAAAGGGATTGAGTGCTGATGAAGGCTTTGAGGCAAGGCTTGATAAAATGTCCCCACGGGCAGGCTGTGACTTGTGAGCAGCGGCAGGGGCTGAGGATCTACCGGCACCTGGACGATGGCGCTGGCTGCTGCCTGCTGAACGGGCTTTTGGTGACGCCGGAGATAGTGCTGGAGGAGTGGGGCCGCACTTTTGTGCGCGAATGCCGCTTTGCCGCGCTGGCTGCGCCGGTCGATTACAGCATGCAGATGCACTTTGACGGCGAGTTGGCCAGCCAACGGGAACTGAATGAGTTTTTAGTGTGCTTTAACGCAGCAGGCGGCGTGCGCAAGCTGGTTTACGAAACGCTGGATATGTTGGCACTTAGCGGAGACGCTGCGGCTTTTAAAGAGCTGCTGACGCTGGTGGTGGTAGCGTTTAGCTATCCGCGTTACCAGGCAGACGCTTTGGCATACAATGCTAAGGTGCGGGCGCTGGTTTATTTTGTAGGCCCGGCGCTGGACGGGCTGCTGCAATTAGTGGGCGCGGGCAGCTCGCAGGCGGCAGCGGTGGCAAGCTTTTATGAAGAAGTGCAGTTTCAACTGCGCTACGAGTTTTTTGCGCCGGAGGAAGGCGCGGTCGGCCACAAAGTGTTTGCTGATTTTTATAACAGTTTAAAAAGTAAATAAGACTTGAAGCAGAAGGCTTCAAGTCTTATTTTTTATTTGTTTTTATTTTTTGAACAGCTCGGGCACCCATTTTGCCGGGTCTACTTCTTTAAATTTACTACGCTGGAAGTGATCTTTCAGACCAAAAGGCACGGTGCAGTCGAAAATAGTTTTACAGGAGATGCCTGTATCACGGATCGACGGCGAGTAAGCGGCCGTTTGGGAAGGATCAAGCGGATGGCAGCGGACGCCGGGGATAGTGATGACATCGACGTCGCCCTGGAAGCGGGTATTCATAGCCCACAGCACATCGTCGCTGTCGAACAGGTCAACATCGTCGTCAACAAGGATAACGTGTTTCAGTTCGGAGAAAGCCGAGAAGGCAAGCAGGGCTGCCTGACGCTGGCGTCCTTCGTCGGGCGGTGCGTTTTTAACGAACTGGATGACCGCCATATATTTGCCGCCGCCGGAGCAGTGAGCGTAAACATTTTTGACGTTGCCGGGCAAGGCTTTTTCAGTCATGCCCAAAATGGAAGCTTCAGTTGGGATACCGGCCATATTAACGTGTTCTTCGGAAGGACCGATGCAGGACTGCATGATCGGGTCGCGGCGGTGGGTAATTGCTTTGACTTTGATCACGGGCAGTGCCGGTTTCATAGCTCCGGTGTAGCCGGGGAACTCGGGCATGGCTTTACCGGTGTTGCTGTTTTGGTCTTCGCGGACACGTACATCGGGAAGCAGTTCGCCTTCGATGACATATTCGGCGCGGGCGATAGCCTTTTCGTTGATGGTTTTACATTGTACAAGCTGTACGCCTTCACCGCGCAGGCTGCCGGCGATGCTGAGTTCGTTAAAGCCCAACGGAGTAGTAGGCGGCTCGAAGCAGGCTGCGATCTCTATTGCCGGGTCGACGCCGATGCTGATGGAGATGGGCATGGCTTTGCCGGCTTTTTCGTATTTTTGACGGAAGGTATCAAGATGGCGACCTGGGACGAAATACATGGAGATTTCGTCTTTGCTTTGCAGGCACAGTCTGTGGATGGTGATATCAGTATCGCCATTTTCGGGATCGGTGCCGTAGCACAGGCCCATAGTTACATAGGGACCAGCGTCTTCTTCGGTATTGGTGGGTGCGGGGATCAGCTTGCGGATATCGAAGCCGTCATCTGTTGCCAGATGTACGATCTCCTGACAGGGAGCCTGCTCGCTACCGACGACTACCGGGTCGATGGGGGTGGCTACGGAATCTTTTAAGAGAAAGCCCAGTTTTTCGGGCGCGCAGCCCAGCAGGTGGCCTACACGGGCACGGCTTGATAAAACGCCGATAGCCACTTTAGCACCGGGATGGCCTTTAACATTATTGAAGATCATTGCAGGGCCAAGGCGGGTGGGGCGTTTGACGGTGCCTTTAGCGCCTACATAACGGTAGATGCCCGAGATCTCGGCCATCGGGTCTGCTTCGACGTTGGTTTCGACCAGTTGACCGGGGATGGTGCGCAGATATTCGAGCGCGGAACGTAAATCGTTGATTTTGTTTGCCATAATAAAAGCCTCCTTAAATGTACAAAAAATTATTGATAGACTAAAATTTGATGCTTGAGGCAGGCGTTGCTTGCAAGGGGCGAGAAATGCTTTTGCGGAGACTGTTTTGCTTTTAACAGTTAGCCGCAGGCCTGCACAACCTGACGGCGTTAGCCAGGCAACGCTTGCTGCTACAATCATCATAATATGACGATGCTGCCAAGGCTATTCATAATAGCGAAGATGAGGTGACGATTTGGAAAGATATAACTGATATTTGATATTTATGGTCTTTTATTCTATAAAGGCAACGTATTATGCCCTATTGGAATACGCAAAAGGCCGGCTTTACTTTATAATCGAGGTAAGAAACGATAATAAAAGTCGGTATAAAGGAAGCAGGTGAAGCAAATGAATTTTAATCAGTTACGGTATTTTGTCGCTATCGTCAAACACGGCAGTTTTTGGTCGGCGGCGCTGGAAGAATATATTTCCCAGTCATCCCTTTCCAAGCAGATCAAGGCATTAGAAAGCGAACTGGGCGTAGTGCTGTTTGACCGGTCGGGCAACAAAATAACACTGACGGAAGCAGGAAAGTGTTTTTACGAATATGCTTTGCGTCTGCTTGAGGTTAAAAACCAGATGCACCGTGAGCTGGCGGCCTTTGAAGATACCCCGATCGAGGAAGTGCAGTTTGCTTCAATACCTATCGTCAGTTCGTATCGGATATCGTCGTTGTTGTCGGATTTTGAGAAAGTGAACAGGCGGCGTAAGCAGGTTGTAAATTACAATATTATAGAAGAAGAGCAGAAGGACGTACTGATGCTCTTAAAGAATGACAAGGTGGATTTTGCTTTTGTGCGCGACGGCTGCAACCAGCTGCCCGACTATGAGCACCGTCTGTTTATGACGGACGAGATAGGACTTATCTGTTCGCAGGATAGTCCTCTGGCGCGGCTGGAAAAATTTGATTTTTCGATGCTGCGGGATGAAAACATTATTTTGATCTCGCCCAAGTCGGAGATATACTGTTTACTGCTGGAGGAGCTGCGCAAGGTGAACAAAGAAGGCAATGTGACAGCGACGCTGACACGACACCGCAATGTATTTTCGATGGTGGCCGATAACGTGGGCATTACCTTTTTTACCAAAAGGATGATGGAGGAAGGGCATACTATCGCCGGGCTGAAATATGTGCCGCTGGTGATGCCCATATACAGCAACGTGTATATAGTAAAACGCCAGGGCAAGGTGCTGAACGCCACTACCACAAGGTTTTGGAAGTTTTTGTGCAGCAAATACCCGGAATATAAAATGCAATAGAAAAAACCACTGCTTAAACAGCAGTGGTTTTTAGTTTTATTGCTATTTCAGGGAATTTTTTTGCCAGTAGTTCCAAAAATCTTTGGTGATTTTGTTGAGACGGCGTTTTTTGAGCTTGATGATAGCAACGTTACTGGTAAGCTCTTCTGCCAGCGGCACGGTGCAAAGATAGGGGAACAGTGACAAATCGACCAGGCTGAGTGGCAGCAGGGTGATATCGTGTGAGTTTTGCAGGATCTCCATCAATATTTTATGGCGGGTAGTCAGGCATTTAGCCTTTTTCTTGATGCCGTGAGTCTCAAAAGCTTGCATTACTATGGGGTTCACCACTGATGAAGTGTCGAGCAGTGAGAGGGGATAGGGTATCAAGTCCTGCGGATAAACAGCTGCTTTATTGCACAGAGGATGGGTCTTGTTACAGACCAGGACGAAGGTATCTTTTTTATAAAGGATACGGTCGAAAACATCGTCCAGGTCATTCATATAGTCAGTACGGACAAGGGCGATATCAATAATACCGTCATATAACTCTTTCATTATTTCCTGCTGGCTGTTTTCGTGCAGGTCGATAACTACATTAGTATCGGGGTAATGGGTAGTAAATTCGGCGATCTGGCCGCTGATACCGTAGGACGACACGACGGGTATGGATCCGAAACGGATAGTATTGGATTTTTTTGTCGCAAATTCATCTAAATAAAGCAGCATATCGTTATGCTGCTTTACAGTCTGTTCAGCATATTTGGCGAATTCGCCGCCAATTTCCGTTAAATAAACCTTAGAGTGCTCGCGCTTGAACAAGTCTACTCCAAGCTCGGTTTCTAAGGCTTTGATTTGTTTGGACATTGATGATTGTGAGATATACATATCGTCGGCGGCATTTGAAAAACTGCCGGTTTTGACGATTGCCAGAAAGTATTTTAGTTGGTTAAGATTCATATGGGGTACCACCTTTCCACACTCAGTAAAGGCGCTGATAATAGCAATTTATATTTCAATTTAAAAAACACTTAGATTAATTAAATTATATTCGATTTTAGTATATTCACATATTCAGATATGGAATACGGAATATCTGGTTTGGAAATTCCTAACGAGAATGAAGCGTTGATGTAACTGAATTGCGTTTTTAACAGGCTGGCTCTATGATGAAAGCTAAGAAAGAGCTTTGCTGGAGACCAAAACGAGGAGGCGAGCAAAAAAGGATGTAAGGAGCTGTTGAAAAGCTTTGGTGTCAACCTTAAGGATACTAGATGACTTAATAAATTGCAATAATTAAATTTGCTGCACACTAATTAAATTATTTGCGAAGAAAATTATTGGTTGGAAGTATTCTGATTTTGAAAGAGATAGGAGGTTTTATTTGTGGGAATGAATAAAGCGAGAATAGGGTTTATTTTAGGTATCATTGTAGCTGTATTGATTGGCATGGCCGACATACCGGGGCTGGCAAGAAATGGCCAGATATGTATGGCGCTTTCGTTTATGACCGTAATTTTCTGGGGCTTTCAAATTACTCAGCCTGGTTACACTTCCGGACTTTATCTATTACTGCTCGCAGTTTTTGGGGTTGAAAAACCCGGTCTCATTTTCTCGACCTGGACGGGGCCGATGATGTTTTTGATCGTAGGTGCTTATCTGATTGCCGGCGCTGTTAAAGAATCCGGACTAGGTGAACGCATCGCTTATAAATTTATCATTTCTTATGTAACTTCGTTTAAAAGTATTATCGTAGCGATTTTTATTCTTACTTTTATCCTCAGCCTTTTGATCCCGCATCCCTGGCCGCGTGCATTTTTGATCATGTCGGTTATGGCGGTCGTTATTAAAAGTGCGAATATTCCTCGTGTTGATGCAGTAAAAATTGGTTTTACAGTTTTTGCCGCGTCCGTGCCTGTTTCGCTGATCTTTTTGACCGGCGACGCTACTATCAGCCCGTTAGCAGTACAATCTTCCGGCGTTGCTCTGGGATGGCTTGGCTGGTTTAAGCTTATGGGGCCGCCCAGTATTATTGTTAGTATAATTACCTGCTTTATGATTTTGTTCCTGTTCAAACCAACACAGGAAGTGCATATCAATAAAGACGAAATGCGTGCTAAATTAGCGGCTATGGGTTCAATGAGTGGCAAAGAACTAAGGACTGCTTTTTGGGTAGCTTTAGCAATTATTCTTTGGATGACGGATACTCTGCATGGCATTGATATTGGCTGGGTAACCTTGTTTATTGCTATGGCGATGAGCCTGCCACTGGTCGGCGAGATTTTGACACCGGCAAGTTGGAGCGGTGTTCCGCTGCATGTATTGATCTTTTTGACTGCTGCTGTAGCTATTGGCCGTGTTGGCGGCGCTACCGGTATGAACGCCTGGATCGCCCAGACAGTTTTACCGTCTACCGTACCGGCTGACCCATATATTCTGGCGGCGTTTATTGCGACTATTTCCATTATTATCCATATGTTGCTGGGCAGTGTTATCGCGGTTATGGGTATTATTATCCCAGCTATGATAAGTTTTACCAGCCAAATGGGAATTACACCGCTGGTACCGGCTTTGCTCGCTTATTCCGCAGTTGCTTCGCACTATATATTGCCGTTCCAACATTTGAATATGCTGGTAGGGTTGGGTGAAGATAATGGTATGTATACCCAGAAGGAAACAATTCGTTTAGGTGTACCGTTCATCATCGTTATTTATATTATGACGGTGCTGATCGAAGTTCCTTACTGGTCGTTGCTGGGTTTGTTCGATAAATAAACTGTTTTAGAAAATCAGTCAGAATAAAGGAGGGCTGGAGATGCGTCTGATAGTTGGTATTTCCGGAGCCAGCGGGGTAATTTTGGGCTACGAGATGTTGAAAGCTTTAAAATTGATCCCCGATTGCGAAGTACATTTAGTTGTGTCGGAAGGCGCGGTTAAAAATTTTGAGTGCGAAACGGATCTTACCGTTCAGGATGTATGCGCTCTGGCCGATGTGGTACATAGTAATAAAAATATGGCTGCCAGTATTTCCAGCGGTTCGTTTAAAACTGACGGGATGATCGTGATCCCGTGCAGTATGAAAACGGTCGCTGGGATAGCAGCCGGATATGCTGATAATTTGTTGGTGCGTGCAGTTGATGTGTGCTTGAAGGAGAGCCGCAAGGTGGTAATCGTTCCCCGTGAAATGCCGCTGAGCAGGATCCATCTGCGCAACATCAAAGAGGCTGCCGATTGCGGCTGTATCGTCGTGCCGCCGATGCTGACTTTCTACAATGGGTCTAATTCGGTCGAAAAGCAGATGCAGCATATCATCGGCAAGGTACTGATGCAGTTTGGCATTGATTATAAGCATTTTGTAGCGTGGAAAGGGGAGAGTTAAGATGAAAATGCAAACTTTTTCCCTGGGCGTCGGCGAATATTTGCTGGAAGCTGTGGCTGTACGCTGTGGTGACGACCTGACTGTTGTCATTGGCGGCGGCGAAAGACAGCATATCGGTGCGGTGGCAGTAGGTGTGCCGCGCCCCAGCCTGCAAAACGCAAGCATTGTTTCTTCATCGGCGTCGGTTATTTGCCTGACGGCACATAAGGAAGATATGCTGGCACGCAGTGCGGCTTTGCTGCTGGCAAGGCTGACAGAACACACCGTTACTGTAACGGTGGGACTTCATATCGACGATGCTTCGACCGAGGCTATTACGGTGCTGGAGCAGAATTTTAAGGAATTATTAGAGCAGGTGCGCCTGTGGGCTACTGCGTAATAATAGGTATGGTGGTTTTTACCACAGGCCTGCAAATATAGCAAGCTAATAGTAAGTTATATTTGCAAGCTGATAATTTAGCTTATTCCATTCAGTTTGGTTACTCATTCCTCCATCTTCGGAAGCCGGAAAGCCTGAGCAGGGTTTACCGGCTTTCGAAATAATATGGGCCGTGGCTGTTGTAACAATGTGAAGCTGATCAATATTTACTGCATAAATTCACAGGAAGTTCATTTTCTAAAAATTGACTAAGGCCTGCTTTTATGCTATATTTAGCTTATAATTTAATACGGTAGCCTTTGGGGCAGGGTGCGATTCCCTACCGGCGGTTATAGTCCGCGAGCTTCCCTGGTGGAGCATGATCCGGTGTGATTCCGGTACCGACAGTATAGTCTGGATGAGAAAAGGCAGCTATGAGTTCGTTTTGCGAGCCATAGGTAAAACCCCAACGGTTTTGCCTATGGCTTTTTTGATGCCCGGGTACCGTAAGTTTGCTGAAGAAGGTGACTGGATGGACGACGAATTATATATGCGGCAGGCACTGGCATTAGCGTGCCTGGCCGAAGGCGATACCAGCCCCAACCCGATGGTGGGTGCTGTAATAGTAAGCGCTGACGGCGAAGTGGTGGGTGAAGGCTATCATCATAAGGCAGGTCAGCCCCATGCCGAGATCAACGCGCTGAAGGAAGCGAAGAAGCTGGCCCGCGGTGGCACGATCTATGTAACGCTGGAACCCTGTTCGCACTTTGGCCGTACCGGCCCTTGCTGTGAGGCGATCATCGCCGCCGGTTTAAAACGAGTGGTTGCGGCCATTGAGGACCCTAACCCGAAGGTGGCCGGTAACGGCTTTAAACGTTTGCGCGACGCTGGTATTGAGGTGACGGTTGGCGTGTGCGAAGAAGAAGCCCGACTATTGAACGAGAAGTTTTTGCATTGGATCGTGACCGGAAGACCGTTCGTTGCGATGAAATACGCAATGACCTTAGACGGCAAGATAGCGAGCAGGACGGGAGATTCTAAATGGATCACTGGCGAGGATGCACGTGCTTACGGGCATTATCTGCGCAGAGCCCACGACTGCATTTTAGTTGGCAAAAATACTGTGCTGGCTGACGACCCTGAGCTGACGACGCGCCTTGTAGAAGGCAGGAATCCGCTGCGGGTAGTGTTGGACAGTAACTGTGAGCTACCGCTGACGGCGAAAATTTTTGACGGCGAGGCTGATACCCTGCTGGTGACGGGTACGGAACTGGCTGCCGGCAGGCAGACGAAGCTGGAGGCTTTGCAGGCGCTGCCTAAGGTAGAGGTGCTGCAATTACCGTCAATTGACGGTAAGCTGCCTATAGCAGCGCTGCTGGAGGAGCTGGCTAAACGTAATCTTACCAGTATTTTGGTGGAAGGCGGCAGCACGGTGCACGGCGACTTTTTAGAAGCCGGGCTGGTTGACCGTATCTATGCTTTTATCGCTCCGAAGCTGATTGGCGGCAAGGAGGCTTTGACGCCGGTGGGCGGCAGGGGCTTTGCCTTGATGGAAGATTGTTATGTTTTAACAGATACCGAAACGCTGCCTTTAGGAGCAGATATTTTGCTGACGGGCAGGGTGGAAAGGAAGCGCTGCTGATATGTTTACAGGCTTAGTTGCAGAAATTGGCACCGTGCGCGGCTTAAAACGGGTACAGAGTAGTTATCATTTGACCGTAGCCGCCAAAAAGGTGCTGGATAATTTAAAAATAGGCGACAGCGTGGCTGTAAATGGCGTATGTCTGACGGTAGTAGTGCTGGGCAGCGGCGAATTTACTGCCGATGTGATGCCGGAAACGGTACGGCTTACTAATCTGCGCGATCTGCGCAGCGGCGACCGGGTAAATTTAGAGCGGACGCTGCGTTTGATAGATGGCCTGGACGGCCATATCGTCAGCGGCCACGTTGAGGGCATCGGTGTTATCAGCAAGTGCCGACAGGACGGCATAGCTAACGTGGTAACTATCAAAACACCGCCGGAGCTGATGCGTTATATCCTGCACAAGGGATCTATCGCTATCGACGGGATCAGCCTGACGGTGACGGAGGTCACGGACGATACTTTTTCGGTGTCGCTGATCCCGCATACGTCGAAGGAAACGACGCTGGGATTTAAAACGGTGGGCGACGAAGTAAATTTAGAAACCGATATCATCGGCAAATATGTGGAGCAGCTGCTGCGGTTTGATAATAAGAAAGCAAAAACTAATACAACCAGTGTTTTAAGTAAAGCGACTTTATTTGAAAACGGATTTGTCTAAAAAGGGAGGCTATGAAAATGGAAGATTTTAAATTCAATACAGTTGACGAGGCTATCGAGGCGATAAAGGCCGGTAAAATGGTTTTGGTGACTGACGATGAGGACAGAGAGAACGAAGGCGACCTGATTATGGCGGCCGAGCTGTGCACCCCCGAGGCAGTAAACTTTATGGCAAAATATGCCCGCGGCCTGATTTGTATGCCGGCGTCGGCCGAGATCATGGACAAGCTGCAATTTGGAGCGATGGTGGCGCAAAACACCGATAATCACGAAACGGCGTTTTCCGTATCTATCGACCATGTGGATACAACTACTGGTATTTCGGCGCATGAACGCGCTTATACAATGAAAAAATGCGCTGATGCTGATGCTAAGCCGGAAGATTTTCGCCGTCCGGGCCATGTGTTTCCGCTGCGTGCCCGTGAAGGCGGCGTGCTGCGCCGCATTGGCCACACCGAGGCGACTGTTGACCTGTGTAAGCTGGCTGGCTTAAAGCCGGTGGGCATTTGCTGCGAAATCATGAGCGACGACGGCAATATGGCGCGTACGCCTGAACTGAAGGAGTTTGCCAGGGAGCATGGGCTGGTGTTTATTACTGTAGCGGCTTTGGTTGCTTACCGTAAGGGCCACGAAAAAATGGTGCATCGTGCGGCTGAGGCTGCGCTGCCCAGCAAGTACGGCAATTTCCGTGCCGTTGCTTACGAAAACGACTTGGACGATTTGTGCCACGTAGCTATCGTTAAAGGCGACGTAGCTGGCAAAGAGAACGTTTTGGTGCGTGTACATTCCGAGTGCCTTACCGGCGACGCTTTTGGCTCGCTGCGCTGCGACTGTGGCGACCAGTTGGCAACGGCTTTAAAAATGATCGAGCAGGAAGGCTGCGGCGTGGTGCTGTATATGCGTCAGGAAGGGCGTGGCATTGGCCTGGCTAATAAGATCAGAGCCTATGCTTTGCAGGATGAGGGCTACGATACAGTAGAAGCCAACGTCAAGCTGGGCTTTGCGCCCGATCTGCGCGATTATGGTATCGGTGCACAGATCCTTTCAGACTTGGGGCTGACCAGTGTGCGCCTGATCACTAACAACCCGGCTAAACGGGTGGGGCTGTCGGGTTACGGCATTACAGTCAGCGAAAGGGTGCCCATCGTTATTGACGCTAATCCATTTAACGAGTTTTACCTGGAAGTAAAAGAAGAAAAAATGGGACACGAGCTGCATGAGGGCGAGGCAGGCCACAAGCACTGCAACTGCTGCTGATAGCCAAGTGCCAAATTTATCAATATCAAAATAACATTACTGGAGGCAATGAATATGAAAACTTTAGAAGGCCAATTAACAGCGCAAGGTATGAAGGTGGCTATCGTTATAGCCCGTTTTAACGAATTTATCACCAGCAAGCTTTTAAGCGGTGCTGTAGACTGCCTGGAGCGTCACGGCGCAGAAAGCGAAGCGATCACCGCGGTTTGGGTACCGGGTGCTTTCGAGATCCCGCTGGCAGCGCAAAAGCTGGCTAACAGTGGTAAATATGACGCCGTTATCTGTCTGGGCGCAGTTATACGTGGGTCTACCCCGCATTTCGACTATGTTTGTGCCGAGGTGTCTAAAGGTGTGGCGCATGTTGGTCTGGAGACCGGCGTTCCCGTAGCGTTTGGCGTGCTGACTACCGAAAACATCGAGCAGGCTGTCGAGCGTGCCGGTACTAAAGCCGGTAACAAAGGCGTCGATGCTGCTATGACTGCTATCGAAATGGTAAATCTGCTGAAAACCATCTAATTTTATACGGCGCTTGCCGTAACGTAAATCCATAGTAAACTAAGAGGTAACTGCTAATGAAAGATATTTTAACTAAAGGCACTGCGGAAGGCGTGCGCATTTACGCGCTGTGTACTACTAATTTGGTACAGGAGGCTGCCGACAGGCATCATACCTCCCATCTGGCCAGTGCCGCCTTAGGCAGGGCAATGAATGGAGCCCTGCTTATTGCCGCAACGATGAAAGATAATGAACGCATCACCCTGCGTTTGAAGGGTGACGGGCCTATCGGAGAAGTGATCGCCGATGCCGAGGGCACTAATGTACGCGGTTATGTAGGTGATCCCGACGTGTTTTTACCGCTGAAAAACGGTAAGCTGGATGTTGGCGGCGCTTTGGGAACAGGCAACATCATCGTGACCCGCTATCTGCAAAACGCCGAGCCTTTTACTGGCTATGCGGAGCTGGTCGACGGCGAGATCGCCAGCGACCTGACTAACTATCTTTATACTTCCGAACAAACGCCGTCATCGGTAGCGCTGGGAGTATTGGTTGATAAGGAAGGCAAGATCGTCGCTTCCGGCGGCTATTTTATTCAGGCCATGCCAGGCTGCACCGATGAAACTTTGGCCAGGTTGGAAGAAAACATTAGCCTGACACCATATGTGACGCAGCTTTTGGAGCTGGGATATACACCCGCTAAAATGATTGAAACTATCGCCCGTGGGCTGGATGTGACGATACAAGAGAGCATGGAAGTAGCATTTAAATGTCGGTGCAGCAGAGCCAAAGTTTTGGAAACGTTGGCTACCCTGGGTCAGGAAGACATCGCTTCTATGAGCGAGGACGAAGAGACCGAAGTACACTGCCAGTTCTGCAACGAAACCTACAAATTTACCCGGGACGAGATCGCCGGGCTGTTGAAAAAATAAATAACAAGTAGTAAAATTGTTTTAAACAAAGCAAGCATAAAACCGCAAAACAAAATGTTTATGCGGTTTTATGTATTTTTAGCAGTTGTAAAATGGCTAAAACGCTGGTGTCTATTAAATGAAAGCGTTGTTGGGGGCTTAAAATAATGAGCGCTGATCGTGATGGAAAAATTATGGCAAAAGAACTTGGGTTAAAAAACAAATAAACCTTGACATATCGAACAGCTGTTTGTATACTATTCGTAGATGATAATATAAAACAGTAGAACATAGGAGGCTTGATTAAATGAGTACGGATAAATTGAATGCTGACAGGACAAAAGCGTTAGAAAACGCCCTGCGTCAGATCGAAAAGGATTTTGGCAAAGGCTCGATCATGAAATTGGGTGAAGCCAGCGCGAAAATGAACATCGAGGTCATTCCGACCGGCGCTTTGTCTTTAGATATAGCTTTAGGGGTGGGCGGTATTCCCCGTGGCAGAGTCATTGAGATCTATGGCCCTGAATCGTCTGGTAAAACAACCGTTGCCCTGCATATGATCGCAGAAACACAAAGGATCGGCGGCTATGCAGCGTTTATCGACGCCGAGCATGCTTTGGACCCTGAATATGCCCGTAAATTGGGTGTAGATGTTGATAATCTGCTGATCTCGCAGCCGGATAACGGCGAACAGGCTTTGGAGATCGCCGACGCTTTAGTGCGTAGTGGCGCTATCGATATAATCGTTATCGACTCGGTAGCAGCTCTGGTGCCCCGCGCCGAGATCGAAGGCGAAATGGGTGATTCCCATGTAGGTTTGCAGGCACGTCTGATGAGTCAGGCATTGCGTAAGCTGACCGGCATTATTTCTAAATCTAAATGTGCGACGGTCTTTATCAACCAGATCCGTGAAAAAGTTGGCGTTATGTTTGGCAACCCGGAAACTACTACCGGCGGCCGCGCGCTTAAATTCTATTCGACTATTCGTTTGGATGTGCGCCGTATCGAAACCTTGAAAAACGGCAACGATATGATCGGTAACCGTACCCGTGTTAAAGTAGTTAAAAATAAGATCGCTCCGCCTTTCAAACAGGCTGAATTTGATATCATGTATGGCGAAGGCATCTCGCATGAGGGCTGTATCGTCGATCTTGGGGCAGACCTTGAGATCATTAATAAAAGCGGCGCATGGTATTCTTATGGCGAAGTGCGTTTGGGACAGGGCAAAGAAAAGGTTAAAGACTTCCTGAAAGAAAACCCGGAAATGACCAGTGAGATCGAAGCTAAGATCCGCGCACTGACCATTGCCAAATTAGCCAGTGCAGAAAGCAGTGCAAACGATGCTGAACCGATCGTCCAAGAGCTTAACGACTGAGCAGGAAGCTTATGATTATGCTTTGGATATGCTAAGCTACAGGGATTATAGCCGCAAGGATATGGAACTGAAGCTGAAACGCAAAGGTGCCGAAGCGGAGATCATTAAAAATACTGTGCAAAAATTAGTAGAATATGGTTTTTTAGACGAGCGTCGTTACGCACAGAGGGTTTTTGAAGCCTGGTTGTCTAAAAAATATTATGGCAGAAGCCACCTGCGGCTGGAATTACAGAAAAAAAATGTTGCTGACAGGTATGTAAACGGCATTATAGCGCAGCTTTCCGACACAATGGAAGAGGAGCGGGCTGAAAATGCTTTGCGTAGCTGTTTAAAACGTAATCCTAAAAAATATAATGCAGAAACGCAAGAGGGCAGGGCTGCTATCAGCCGCTTCCTCTATACACGCGGCTTCTCAAGTAAATATATTCAGAAAAGCATTAATAATATACATGGTTCTATAATACTAATGGATGACTGCTAACTTGACTTTTATATAAAATCCATTTAAAATTATAGTATCCAATCGTGTTAATAATTAATGAATGAATGTTATCCACGAGGCGACAATAGTTTGTTGCCTCATTTTTTTTAAAAATTAATAAGGAGGTGAAAATCATTTTAGAACTTATCGGTATTACTATCGGTGCTGGTGCCGTCGGTGGTGCGATCGGTTATTTAGTGCGTAAAAATGTTGCAGAAAGCAAAATCGCTACGGCTGAAGAACTCGCTATCCGCATCGTCGCAGAGGCAGAACAGACCGGTGAAGCTAAACGCAAAGAAGCGTTAGTGGAAGCTAAAGAAGAAATCCATCGCATGCGCAGTGAGATGGAACGCGAAAATAAAGAGCGTCGCAGTGATATCCAACGTCAGGAAAGACGTCTTTTACAAAAAGAAGAAAACCTTGACCGCAAGATAGAATCTTTTGAGAAAAAAGAAGAACACTTAGTCGTTAGAGAGACTTTCCTCAGTGATAGTCAGGCTAAAGTCGATGCATTATACCAAAAACAATTAGGTGAATTGGAACGCTTGTCCGGTTTATCTACCGATGAAGCTAAAAAAGAGCTTCTTCAATCCGTTGAAGAAGAAATCAAACATGAAACCGCTATGCTCATTAAAGATTTGGAGCAGCAGGCTAAAGAGGACGCTGACAAGAAGGCCAGAGAGATCATTTCTTTGGCGATCCAGCGCTGTGCTGCCGACCATGTTGCAGAAACCACCGTTTCTGTTGTGGCGCTGCCTAATGACGAAATGAAAGGCCGTATTATCGGCCGTGAGGGTAGAAATATCCGCACTTTGGAAACCCTGACTGGTATCGATCTGATTATCGACGATACCCCGGAAGCAGTTATTATTTCCGGTTTTGATCCGGTACGCCGCGAGGTTGCACGCACCGCGTTGGAGAAACTTATCAACGACGGCCGTATCCACCCGTCCCGTATCGAGGAAATGGTTGAAAAAGCGCAAAAAGAGGTTGAGCAAAAGATCAAAGAGGCAGGCGAGCAGGCTACTTTTGCAGTAGGCGTGCATGGTTTGCATCCTGAGCTGATAAAATTGCTGGGCCGTTTGAAATATCGTACCAGCTATGGTCAAAATGTTTTGAATCATTCTATAGAGGTGGCTCATTTGGCAGGCCTGATGGCTTCCGAACTGGGTGTGGATGTAGTTTTAGCCAAACGTGCAGGTTTGCTGCATGATATCGGCAAAGCTATCGACCACGAGATGGAAGGTTCCCACGTTGAGATCGGTATGGAAATTGCGAAGAAATATCGTGAATCTGAATTGGTACTCAATGCTATTATGGCCCATCATGGCGATGTAGAGCCTAAGAGTGTTGAAGCAGTTCTGGTAGCGGCAGCTGATGCTGTTTCTGCCGCAAGACCTGGCGCGAGACGCGAAACTTTGGAAAGCTACTTGAAACGGTTAACTCGATTGGAAGAGATTTCTGAATCTTTTGAAGGCGTTGAAAAATGCTTTGCTGTCCAAGCAGGCCGCGAGATCCGCATTATGGTCAAACCTGATCAGATCGATGATGCCACATCTATTTTGCTGGCACGCGATATTGCTAAAAAGATCGAAGCTGAGATGGAATATCCCGGCCAGATCAAAGTCGTCATTATCCGCGAGACCCGCGCAGTCGACTACGCAAAATAATAAGGTTGAAAACAGATCCCCGAACTTCGGTTCGGGGATTTTTTACATAATTGTTACGATTTATTCATTTGGGGGACTGCGTTAGAACGCCATTTTATGGTATAATATTATATTATAAAGTCTATTTGGAGGTCAGTTAATGAGAATCGACGGTGCCGGCGGTTGTTTTGATAACCGCATTTATGAAATAGAAGCAGATACTGCCTGGAAAGTTTTGCTTTTGAGTGTGAACGAGATGGGCGTTACTATTGATAATCGTGACGATGAAAAGTTTTTGCTGGATTGCCATAACGATAAAAAAATCATCCGTTTAGCTGCGCAGGCTTTAGATGAAGAAACTACGCAGATAGTTTGTGATGCCCGCAAAAAATACCTTCAGGTCTATAACTGGAAACGTGAGGATACGGAAGTAAACCTGTTTTACGAGCTGTTTGAGAAGAAGCTACGGGAATACCGTGCCTTTATCCTTTGCCCGAGCTGTAGGGCAAAAATAAGCTCTCTGGCGAAGTTCTGCCCTGAATGCGGTGTACCGGTAAAATAAAAATAAACCAAATACCGTAAGGTATTTGGTTTATTTTTGAATTTAAGCTTAAATTAGATAGCGCGGGTAACTTTACCGGAACGCAAGCAACGAGTGCAAACGTTAACGCGTTTTACAGAATCGTTAACAATAGCCCTTACTTGTTGAATGTTCGGTTTCCAAGCACGTTTAGTATGTCTATTGGAATGGCTGACGTTATTGCCAGCTTGAGTACCTTTGCCGCAGACTTCGCAAATGGATGCCATGAGTCCCACCTCCTTAACGTAATACGAGCATTATTAGTTGCAAATTTAACAAAAGTATCATACCATAGACTGTAGTTAAAAGCAAGTAATTTTTAAAGATTGGCAGTGATTTTATGTGGTGGCGAGAGCCTGTTACAAGTTTAAAAGGGATAGGAACAAAAAAGGCCCTGGATTTTCAAAAATTGAATATCGAAACAGTTGGCGACCTGCTTAACCACTATCCTCGTTTAGATAGTTACCTTGATTATTCCAAGGTCAAAAAGATCAGTGAATTGACTACCACAAATGAAAAACAGTTTTTCGCAGGTGAGATATTTCGTCTTAGTGACAGACGTTCCGGCAGGGGTAGTTCCTATGCTGTAATAACGGTTAAGGACGATACCGATTTTGCCGAGATTTTTCTGTTTGCAGCCCAGCGTTATCAGATGCGTTTTTTTAAGCCGGGGATGCAGCTATTGGTGGTTGGTAAAGTGCGCGCTGGTACGGCTGGCAAGATGGTGAGCGAGGCATTTATTCAAGTTGTAGATAGCAACGAAGCCGCGAGCGGGCTGGGTATTTTGCCGGTGTATGCTTTGGCTGGTTCTTTAAAACAAGGCCAAATCAGGACTGCGGTAAAGCAGGCTCTGGCTAAGGCTGAAAAGTATTTGCCCGAGACACTGCCGGAGCAGATCATTGCTGAAAGGAACCTGCCCGATAGGCTTACTGCCTTGCGGAACATTCATTTTCCCGAAAGTTTTGCCAAGCTGGAGCAGGCTAAACAAAGATTTATTTTTGAAGAGTTGTTTTTGCTGCAATGCGGCCTGCTATATTATCGTGATCACATCAAAGAAAGCAAGGCGGGTCTGAAGCATGGCGTAGATGGCGATTTGCTGCGAGCCGTTATCGCGGCGCTGCCGTTTAAGCTGACCGAGGCGCAGCAGCAGGCCTGGCAGGAGATATCGCTGGATATGCAGGACAGTAAGCCTATGCACAGGCTGCTGCAGGGTGATGTTGGTTCCGGTAAAACTGCTATTTCGGCACTGGCTTTAGCCAAAACGGCTGAAAACGGTTATCAGGGCTGCATTATGGTGCCGACCGAGATTTTGGCACAACAGCATTTTGAAACCTTGTCCGAGTATTTAACTCCGCACGGCCTGCGGGTAGAGCTTTTGACCGGCAGTGTGAAAAAGTCGAAACGGAAGGCTATTTTAGAAGATCTGGAATTGGGTGAGATCGATGTTTTAGTTGGAACCCATGCTGTTATCCAGGATGACGTGGCTTTTAACAGGCTGGCGCTTGTAATAACGGACGAGCAGCACCGCTTTGGTGTTGCGCAGCGGGCCAAGCTGTCGGATAAATCACAGTTTGCGCCCGATACGCTGATAATGACGGCTACGCCGATACCGCGGACGTTGGCCTTGACTGTGTACGGTGATCTTGATATTTCAGTGATGCAGGGCAAGCCCATTGGCCGCAAGCCCATTGAAACACTATGCTACACGGGCAAAAAGCGTCCCTCTATCTATGCAGGGATGGTGCGGCAGGTGCAGGCCGGGCATCAGGTTTATGTAGTCTGTGCTCTTATCGACGATTCGGAAGGCGGCTTACAGGCTCGGTCGGCTACCGAGGTTTATCAGGAGCTGAAGTATTCTTATTTAAAAAAAATTCCCTGTGCCTTACTGCACGGCAAAATGAAAAACCAGGAGAAAGATGAGATCATGCGTGGCTTTGCTGCCGGTGAGATCAAAGTGCTTGTAACTACCACCGTTATCGAAGTAGGGGTGAACGTGCCCAACGCCACCTTAATGATCATCGAGAACGCCGACAGGTTCGGGTTGGCACAGATGCACCAGCTGCGCGGCAGGGTAGGACGGGGAGATGAGCAATCGTACTGTGTGTTGCTCACTGATAACGACAGCCCGGGAACTTTAGAGCGGCTGCAGGTACTGCGCGATTCTGACGATGGTTTTTACCTAGCCGAGAAGGATCTGGAGCAGCGTGGTGCCGGGCAATTATTTGGCTTGCGCCAGCATGGCTTGCCTGATTTATATATTGCTGATATACTGCAAGATATGGATATTTTAATAGAAGCACGTGAGCTGGCAAAAAAATATATACAAAACAGGCAAATGCTGCACGAGATAGAGCAGGCGCTTGACAGTCAGTTTGATAAACGCTTTCAGCGCATTTTTTATTCTTGATCTAAGAAGGAGTCTCAATGGAGAATGGAACTAAATGGTATCGGGATCCCGATGTCATCAGTAAAGTCGTTGCAGTAGCCTTCCTGATACTTTTGGGTTGTGGTATCCATTTTTTTGCTCAGGATTTTTTTGATAAGGCCATAAAGTTGACTATCAGCGGTGACGTCAATGCTTTAGCAGAGTATTTGCGTTCCTTTGGGCCGTGGGCGATAGCGATCAGCTTTTTGCTGGATGTGTTCATCAATGCTGCCAGCATTTTCCCTTCGATCTTTTTATCGACCGCTAACGGCCTGATTTTTGGCTTACCACTGGGTATTTTGATCTCCTGGTTGGCCGAGACTGTCGGCGTCGTGATCAGCTTTCTCTTGATGCGCTATTTATTCAGGGGCGCTGCTGAAAAGATCATCGCTACCAGCAACAGCTTAAAAAATATTGATGAAGCCAGCGGCAAAAATGGTTTGCAGTGGATGGCTTTCGCCAGGGCACTGCCTTATTTTCCGTCAGGCATACTGACGGCTATTGGCGCGCTTAGTAAAATCAGCGTCCGTGATTACATCATCGCCAATTTGATCGGTAAGTTTCCTTCAACGGCGCTGGAGGTGGTTATCGGGCATGATATCGTCAACTTCAGGCAGAACAGCATGCGGCTAACTATTTTAGTCATTGTTACGGGCATTATCTTTTTCGCATATAAAAAATACAAGAAATAGCTGCCTCGAGGCAGTTATTTTTTTTACTGCAATCAGGATAATAATTTTCTTTTAGTATCTATTGCAAGAATAATTGGGAGCAGTTATAATAAAGGCAGTGATAAAAGAGGAGGGTCTTTTATATGAGTAAACATCAATTTACGGATATCCGTGTTGCTATTGAACCGGATAATCCTGCTGTGCAAAGACTGGAATTCAAATGTATCAAATGCGGGTCCTGTAAGGCGATCTGCACTGACTACATTGGAGTTTGTGGCACCTACGATCTCAAGGCGACCGGAGATGTGCCCATCTGTATCAACTGCGGGCAATGTGCCAATGTGTGCCCGGCAGATAGTATTACAGAAAAGGTAGAAGCCTACGAAGTAGCGGCAGCGATGCGCGATTCCGAAAAGATCGTTATTTTCAGCACCTCTCCTTCGGTGCGTATTGCTTTGGGCGAAGAATTTGGCATGGCTGACGGTAGTTTTGTTGAAGGTAAAATGGTAGCGCTGCTCAAAAAATTGGGTGCGTCTTATGTACTAGATACTAATTTTGCCGCCGATTTAACGATCATGGAAGAAGCCAGCGAGCTTGTAGAGCGTATTACTAAGGGCGAGAAGCCGTTGCCACAGTTCACCAGCTGCTGCCCAGCCTGGGTAAAATTTGCGGAAACCTACTATCCCGAGCTGCTGCCGCATATTTCCAGCGCTAAAAGCCCTATTGGGATGCAGGGGCCAACTATCAAAAGCTATTTTGCTAAAAAAATGGGCTTAAACCCACAGAAGATAATCAATGTTGCGGTTACGCCCTGCACTGCTAAAAAATACGAGATCCGCCGCGATGAAATGTGTGACGCCGGCAAATATTTGGGCATCTACGGCATGCGCGATATGGATTTTGTTATCACAACTCGCGAGTTGGCTATGCTGGCAAAAGACGAAAACATTGACTTTGACGGGCTGGCAGACCAGCCTTACGATAATTTTATGGGTATCGGTTCCGGTGCTGGCGTGATCTTCGGCAACACGGGTGGCGTTATGGAAGCTGCTGTACGCAGCGCGTACACCTTCGTTACTAAAAAAACTGCTCCGGCAGCCTTGTATGACCTGCAGCCGGTACGCGGGCTGGAAGGCATCAAGGAAGCCAGTGTAGACATCGACGGGCTGGAAGTAAAGGTTGCTATCGTCTACGGCACGGCCAATGTCCGCAAGCTGATAGAAAAAATCAAAAGCGGTGAAAAAAGCTATCATTTTATTGAAGTAATGACTTGCCCCGGCGGTTGTATAGGTGGGGGCGGTCAGCCAAAAGACAGGGAATACAAGGGCGATGCCCTGCGTGCTAAGCGTATCGAAGGCTTATACAAACGCGATGATACGATGCAGCTGCGTTTAAGTCACGAAAATCCTGAAATCATTAAATTATACGAAGAATTTTATGGAGAACCGCTGAGCCAATTAGCGGAGCAAATGCTGCACACTATGTACTTCGATAAAAGTGCCGATTTAGGCGGCGTGTACCTTGAGCCGGAAACTGCTCTGAAAACCGGCTCGAACAAGCAATTTCGCTGCAAGGTCTGCGGCTTCATTTACGAAGGCGCAGCTTTGCCGGAAGGCTATACCTGCCCTACCTGTGGTATGGGTACGGAAATGTTTGAAGAAGTGGAATAATAAGTTTAAAGTAAAAAGCTGAAACCAAAAGGTTTCAGCTTTTATTTTATTTCGCCAGCAGGTTATAGATTTGTGGGAAGGGTTCAACGGTGCGTTTTAAAATGCCGTTGATATAGGCAATGGTGATGCCATAGTTGGTGATGGGTATATTTTGATCGACTGCACATTTGATGCGGTATTGCATTTCCCGTTCGTTCAGCATACAGCCGCCGCAGTGGATAATCATTTTGTAAGGTGACAGATCCAGCGGAAATTCAGTGCCGCTGGTAAAAATAAATTCGGGATTTTTACCTGTGTATTCTTTGATCCAGCGGGGCAGTTTAACAGTACCGATGTCGTCGCACTGACGATGATGGGTGCAGCCCTCACCAATAAGTATTTTGTCGCCGTCCTCGATGCTGTCGAGAGCAGTGACGCCTTGTACAGCGGTTGCCAGATTGCCTTTGTAGCGGGCAAAGAGGATGGAGAAGGATGTCAGCAAGATATCCGCAGGCGTTTCGGCAGCGACTTTTTTAAAGACTTGGCTGTCGGTGATGACAAGGCGTGGCTTGCGTCCCAAATTTTGCAGTGTGGCCGTCAGTTCGTTTTCTTTAACGACGATCGCTGTGGCGTCGGCTTCTAAAATATCGCGTATAGTCTGCTGCTGTGGCAGGATCAAACGTCCTTTGGGAGCGGCCGAATCAATGGGTACTACCAGTACCACAAAGTCGGCTGGCACCAGCAGGTCGGCCACGATGCGAGCTTTGTTTTCGTCTTTAGGCGCAGCTTGGGCGATGGCTTCTTTTAATTCAAAAATATGTAGCTGCTTTTTTGCGCTTACAGGCAGCAGCTGGTTGTTGGGCAGCAGCGCCTGGTATTGGGCCTGCTTGGCTGGGGCAAGCTGTTCGCATTTATTGATGACGACGAGCAGCGGTATTTTTTTTTCGTTGATCCGGTTCACTAAGCGCAGATCTTCTTCTGAAGGGCCGATAGCGGCGTCGATAACCAGCAGGGCGATATCGGTTTTATTCAGCACCTGATAGGCCTTTTGGATGCGTAGCTGTCCTAAGGCGCCTTCGTCGTCGATACCAGGGGTGTCGATGATCATAACAGGGCCCAGTGGCAGTATCTCCATTGCTTTATAAACAGGGTCGGTAGTAGTGCCCTTGGTTTCGGATACGATGGCAAGGTTCTGACCGGTGATGGCATTGATAAGGCTGGATTTACCTGCATTGCGTTTACCAAAGATACCGATATGGATGCGTTCAGAGGCGGGGGTAGCATTTAAGCTCATAAAATCACTTCCTTTGGTATTAATTATATAACAAAATAGTATGCTAAGAGTACAAATAATTTGTCAGAAAAATATACAATTTCACACTTGTATACAACTGTGATAAATTTATGTAACAGTTATTGACGATGTTGTTAGTTTTACAGTATAGTATATATGCGTGTGGTATATTATATCCACAACCAAGCCAAAATAAAGGAGGCGTATAAATGAGTACTAATAATGAAACTCAACACGTTCAAATCGCAGTAGCCGACCCTACACCGTTAGGACTGTTCGGCCTCGCCGTTGTTACAATGGTGGCTTCTGCACAAAAATTGGGTATCGTTGAAGGAGTTTCCTGGGTTCTTCCCTGGGCACTGTTCTGCGGTTCCTTCGCACAGCTTTTAGCTGGTTATTTTGACTATTGCCATCGCAACATCTTTGGCGCAACTATCTTCAGTGCTTTCGGCTTTTTCTGGTCTGCAGTAGGTATGAGCTGGATGATCAAAGCAGGAACCTTTGGCCCTGGCCTTGCTGCCGGTGTGGATACTAAAGCCATTGGCTTCGCATTCCTGGCCTACTTTTTATTCGCTTGCGTTGGTACCATTGCTGCGTCCTCTGCAAGTCTGTTCTTATTCGTAGATATGGTTTTTATTGATATCTTACTTTTAGGTTTAGCTTTAGATGGACTTGGTATCGGCGGTCACTTCCCGCATACCATGGCTGCTTATGCTGAACTGGCAGTAGCACTTATTTCTCTGTATGGTGCTGGAGCCGGGTTCCTTAATAATTTCTACGGCCGTCAGTTCTGGCCTGTAGGAGCTCCGCTTGGTATTTGGAAAAAATAATTTTATCTTTATAAAAAAGCACTGTGAGTTTCTCACAGTGCTTTTACTTTTATTTTACAAGCTCTAAACGTGGGTTGGGAAGGTGCGTGCGGCCTGCTTTAGAGCATTCCCTGCCATCGACCATAACGATATCGGCAGTAAAGTTGATATTGCCGTCAAAAAGGCTGGAGCCGACTGCATAGGTATCAACAGGCACTTGCAGTGCTTCAAATTCTTTGATCCGCTCGGCGTCGAAGCCGCCGGAAACGATGATTTTTACATAGTCGAAGCCTTCGGCATCTAACGCCCGGCGAACATTATAAACCAACTCCTTGCAGACGCCGGTAGGTTTAAACATACCCATTTGCGGTAGCAGGCTTTTATCGACCATGGTGCCGGAAGTATCAAGACGTACGCCTGCCAGCTTGCGGCCCAACTTACGTGCCACCTGCAGGGTGGTGCCTACGCAGTCGTTGTCGAAATCAACTAAAGCGATGCGGGCGATATCAGGAGCTACATATTTGTCGAAAGCGCATGTTGCGGCCAGAGTGTCGCCGTTATAAGCTGCTATCAAAGCATGAGGTATGGTTCCCAGTCCTTTGCCGCTACTTGCTAAAGCGTTGGCGTCGGTCGAGAAGCCTTTGATTCCGCCGACCATGGCAGCATAGCCGTCAGATTCCTGGGTTTGGTAGGTATCATAACGAGCCGGGAAGAACAGCACCGGTTTGCCGTTAGCTGCTTTTACAACGCGCCGCACATTGGTAGCAATACGGCTTTGACGGGCCAAAAAGCCCAGGTAGATGGTTTCTAAATGCGCGAAGTCAGCCAGGTCGCCTTCGATAGTCATCAGGGTTTCCCAGGGAGCTACTTCGTCGCCATCATGCAGGGCATGGACAGTAATATTTTCAGGATTATGCGCGCAGGTTTTGATCAGGGCGATGGTTTCATCAATGCCGCAAATAACAACGTGCTCGCGGGTAAAAAGCTGCATCATAACTCTGGGATGGTGATTATCGCCATTCAGTATTTCTTCGGTACGCAGAAAATAAGCGTCGGTATAGTAACCGGCTTTGATTTTTTCTACCGGAAAATGAAAATGTTCAACTGGTAAACGATTTTTCATGATAACCTCCATCATTGAATAAGATAAATTAGCTCTTGATATTGTGCTAATTACATTTTATGATACAATAATAGCGCTACAGGTTCAAGTTTTTTGATAAATTTTTCTTAATATTGGAGTTTGCAAATGGCATCTAGTGAAAAGAAATATACAATATTATTATTGTCGGCACCTATCGGATCGGGGCACAAGCTGGCGGCACAGGCGCTGGAGCAGTCGTTTGCCGGCTATACTGATGTGCGGGTAGTGCACGGGAGTATTTTTGACTTTTTTCCCGGTAGCATCGGCAATGCTTTTCTGCGTTTTTATTTATGGGTGTTGTCGTATTGCCCTTGGTTGTATGAGTTGGCTTATAAATGGGGTAACAGCCAAAGCGGTTCCCTGTGGCTGCGTAATTGGCTGAATGGTGTGTTAGCTCGTCTGGCACAGGATTTTATTGAACGCACTAATCCTGACGCGGTGATTGCTACCCATGCCACACCGGCAGGCGTGATGGCTATTTATAAGAAAAAATTTAAACCGGGGCTGCTTTTAGCTGCCGTTGTTACGGATTATACAGTACATAAATGGTGGCTTTGCGAAGGCGTCGATATTTATTTTTCGGCGTCGGCAAAGCTGCGTTCGCAGTTTGATGTAGAGGGGGCACAGGTGCTGTCGACCGGGATACCGGTGCGCCGCCAGTTTTACAGCGCTTACGACCGCCAGGCATTGCGCGCAAAATTTGCGTGGGGAGAAACGGATGTAGTGTGTCTGCTGATGGGGGGCGGCGAGGGACTGCTACCGATGGAAAGCATTGTTAAAGCTTTTCACGGACAATTGCCGCTGCATTTAAAAATCATCGCCGTTACGGGCCACAACGAAAGTTTGCAGCAGCGTTTAGAAGACTTCCACGAGATACCGCTGAAGGTGTATGGTTTTACAGATGATGTTCCGGAGCTACTGCTGGCTGCTGATGTTGTTGTTACTAAAGCTGGGGGACTGACGGCGGCGGAAACGCTGATTGCCGGCTGTGGTTACATTATTTATAAACCATTACCAGGCCAGGAAACTGGTAATGCGGTGTTTTTAGAAGAACATTGCGCCGCACAGGTCGCTCACTCGCCGCAGGAAGTGCAGGCGCTGGTCTGCGAATACGTAGCAGCTGACGCTGACGTGCGGGCAGAGGCAAGAAAGCGCCGTAGCCTTGCTTACGGCAAGCCGGAAGCAGCAGCCGAGATCAGTAATTATATTCTAAGAATTCTTAAAAAAGAAGTAAAAACTTGACCATTGTTAAAATCGACTCTATAATGGAATGGATTTGGATAAAATAAAATCTTTTGCGACACCCGTGGTTCGTGTGGATGCCTGCAAGCTATTGGAGGCATGTATATGGAACGCTATTATTGGGGCGCGCTGAGCGCTGTCCCTGGATTGGGTGACAGTAGATTAGAAGAACTGGTCGCAAGGCTGGGCAATGCCCGCAGCGCTTATTTAGCGGGGAGGCGGGAGCTTTTGGCTACCGGACTGTATAAAGCAGCGGCTGTCGATAAATTCCTTAAGCTGCGTGATTTGGAGCTGCCGGAGCGCCTGCGCGATTTTTGTGAGCGTGAGAATGTGCGCTTGATGACGATCGAGGATGCCGATTATCCGACAGCATTAAAACATATTGCCTTACCGCCAAAAGTTTTATATATTAAAGGTAACCTGCCAGGGCTTACCCAAAGCATCGGCATCGTTGGTTCGCGACGGGCTTCGGCTTATGGACTGAAGGCGGCGGGTGATTTTGGCGCCGATTTGGCTGCGGCAGGGGTAGTAATTGTCAGCGGCGGTGCCAAAGGCATCGACAGCGCCGCACATAAAGGCGCGCTGCAAGCCGGTGGTATAACAGTTGCCGTGCTTGGCTGCGGTATCGACGTGGTTTATCCCCGTGAAAATGCTGCACTTTTTGCAGAAATCTGCAATAGCGGCGCTGTCATTACCGAATTTGCGCCAGGGACAGAGCCGTTAAGCGCTAATTTTCCTTCTCGTAACCGCATCATCAACGGTTTGACTCAGGGGATATTGGTGGTCGAAGCCGCTAAAAAAAGCGGTGCTATGATCACGGCGGAATTTGCCTCGGACGAAGGACACGAGGTCTATTGCATTCCGGGAAGTATCTATCTGCCTAACAGCATCGGCTGCCACAGCCTGATAAAAACAGGCGCACAACTGGTTGATAGGCCGGAAGATATTTTACAGGATATGGAAGCAAGCCGCAGCGGCAGTAATAAAATAGAGCATTTATCGCTGTTTGCCGATAACGTGGCGGAAGAAGCTTCGCCACTGGCAAGACAGCTGATGGATATAATGACACAGGAACCGGTAACTTTAGAGGAACTGGTAGAATTAAGCGGTCACTCTCTGGCAGAAATCAGCGGGGAACTGCTGGATCTGCAAATGCAGGGTAAACTGGGCCTGGCAGATGGGCGCAGGTATTACCGAATTTAGGAGGACTTATTATTATGGCTAAAAATTTAGTAATCGTGGAATCACCTACTAAGTCAAAAACTATTGAAAAATTTTTAGGGCGCAACTATACTGTTCGTGCTTCAATGGGACATTTGCGCGATTTACCGAAAAGCCTTTTTGGCGTCGATATCGAACATGACTTTGAACCTAAATACATCAATATCCGTGGCAAAGGCGACCTGATCAAAGAATTGAAGACCCTGGCTAAAAAAGCCGACAAAATCTATCTGGCAACTGACCCTGATCGCGAAGGTGAAGCTATTGGCTGGCATTTGGCGCATATCCTGGGCGTTGATCCCGAGGATAACTGCCGCATCGAATTCCACGAGATCACCTCAGGGGCTATTAAGGACGCACTCAAAAATCCGCGTCCTATCGACCTTGATAAAGTAGACGCCCAGCAGGCGCGCCGCATCATCGACCGTATCGTCGGTTATCAGCTAAGCCCGCTGCTATGGCGCAAAATCAGAAAAGGCCTGAGTGCAGGCCGTGTGCAATCGGTAGCAGTTAAGATCATTGCCGATCGTGAAAAAGAGATCTCTGATTTTGTTCCTAAAGAATACTGGACTTTAAGCGCCAAGCTGCGTGAAAAGGCTAAGGCACCTATTTTTGACGCTGAAGTCGTTAAGCATCTTGGAAAAAAACTGGAAATAAATACCGCAGAACAGGCGGAAGTAGTAGAAAAGGCTTTGGCGAAAGCTACTTATGTTGTAGACGAAGCGACTAAAAAAGAGCGCAAACGCAACCCAATGCCGCCGTTTACTACCAGTAGCCTGCAACAGGAAGCTGTAAAACGATTGAACTTTACTACTAAAAAGACTATGATGGTCGCCCAACAGCTTTATGAAGGTGTTGCCGTAGGTAAAGAAGGTTCTGTCGGTTTGATCACTTATATGAGAACCGACTCGGTGCGTATCGCCGATGTGGCTGCCGATGATATCCGTGGATTTATCGAAGGTGAGTTCGGCAAGGAATACCGTCCGGCACGCGCTAACAGCTATTCCAGTAAAAAGAACGCTCAAGACGCCCATGAGGCTATCCGTCCGACCAGTGTTCACCGCACGCCTATGGAAATGTCCCAATATCTGAACAAAGACCAGCTGAAATTATATACTATGATCTGGAACCGTGCCGTTGCAAGTCAAATGAGCTCGGCTGCATTCGACGTTACCACCTTGCTGATCGGAGCTGGTGATTATCAGCTGCGGGCAACCGGTTCTGTTTTGAAATTCGAGGGCTTTTTAAAGCTTAGCGACAAAAAAGACCTGTTGGAAGAAAAAGATAAAAGCGTACCGTATCTGGCTGCCAAAACCCCGGTAGAGTTATATAAACTACAACCGGCCGAACAGCATTTTACCGAGCCGCCTGCGCATTTTACCGAAGCGACCCTGGTAAAAGAGCTGGAAGACAAAGGCATTGGCCGTCCGAGTACCTATTCGCCGACGATTCAGACTATTTTAGATCGCGGCTATATTGCTAAAGAAGGCAAAAAGCTGATGATCACCGAGCTGGGCCTGATGATAGTGGAAATGCTGACGACTTATTTTAAAGATATCATCGATATTCCCTTTTCGGCTGGGCTGGAAACAGAGTTGGATGAAATTGCTGAGCATAAAGCCGACAAAACAAAGATTTTGGAAAAATTCTATGGCCCTTTTTCCCAGCTTATGGAAAGAGCCGATAAAGAAATAGAAGCTATTGAAGCGCCTGTAGAAGTAAGCGACGTGCAGTGCGAAAAATGTGGCCGCATGATGGTCATCAAACAGGGGCGTTTTGGTAAGTTCCTGGCTTGTCCGGGCTTCCCCGAATGTCGCAATACCAAGCCCATCTTAAATAAAATCGGAGTAAAATGCCCCGACTGTGGTGGTGAAGTTATTGAGCGTAAAACGAAAACACGCAAAATTTTCTATGGCTGCGCCAATTACCCTGAATGTAAATTTACCTCATGGGACAGGCCCACGGAAGAAAAATGCCCTAAATGCGGCAAAGTAATGCTTGAACGCCTGGAGAAGAACGGGAATAAAAAGTTGTATTGCTCTAATGAAAACTGCGAGAATGGTTTGCAGGTCAAAAAAGGGAAGGTAGGACGTAAAAGTGCCAAAAGCAAATGAGCCGATCCATGTTATCGGCGCGGGCTTAGCCGGCTGTGAGGCTGCTCACCAAATAACAAAATACGGTATACCTGTTATTTTGCACGAAATGCGTCCCGTCAAATCTGACGAAGCACATAAGACTGATGATTTTGCTGAATTAGTGTGCAGTAATTCGCTGCGTGCCAACAATCTGGAAAACGCAGTTGGTTTATTAAAAGAAGAAATGCGCCGTCTGGATTCACTGATTATAGCTCAGGCCGATGCCCACCAGGTACCGGCAGGAGGAGCGTTGGCAGTGGACAGAGAAGGCTTTGCCCAAAGCATTACTACGCTTATCAAGCAGCATCCGCTGATCACGGTGGTGCACGAAGAAGTTAGCGACCTGCAAAGCATGGAAGGCTATGTGGTGGTCGCTAGTGGGCCACTTACCTCTGCCGCCTTATCAGAAAATATCCGCCAGCTTGTCAAGGCCGACTATTTTCATTTTTTTGATGCGGCAGCGCCTATCGTTACGGCAGAGTCGCTGGACTATGATAAAGTCTACCGGGCTTCGCGCTATGACAAGGGCGATGCTGATTATCTGAATTGCCCTTTTGAAACGAAAGAAGAATATATAGCCTTTTGGGAAGCCCTGTGCAGCGCGGAATTGGCGCCGGTCAAGGAATTCGAAAAGGAAGTGTTTTTTGAAGCCTGTATGCCTATCGAAGAGATGGCACGCCGGGGTGAGGATACTATGCGCTTTGGCCCGTTAAAACCGGTGGGGCTGGTAGACCAGCGTACAGGTAAACAAGCCTACGCGGTAGTGCAGCTGCGGCAGGACAATGCGGCCGCTTCGTTGTATAATTTAGTGGGTTTTCAGACTCATTTAAAATGGCCCGAGCAGAAACGTGTTTTTGGCATGATTCCGGGGCTGGAGAACGCCGAGTTCGTACGTTACGGCGTTATGCACAAAAATTCTTATATCAATTCGCCTAAACTGCTGAATGATAAATTCAATTTTGCAGCTGATAAGCGTTTTTATTTTGCCGGACAAATGACAGGCGTCGAAGGCTATGTGGAATCGGCTGCTTCAGGACTGATGGCCGGGCTCCATGTTGCCCGGGAGTATTTGGGACTGCCCGCAGTTACCTTCCCGCAGGATACTGCTCACGGTGCTTTAGCTCATTATATCAGTAATCCTGAGATCAAAGATTTTCAGCCGATGAACGTCAACTTTGGCCTGTTGCCGTCTTTAGGCAGAAAGATTCGTAATAAAAAAGAGAAAAACGGTCTGATCGCCGAGCGTGCTTTAGCCGCTTTACAGGACGTGCTGACCGCTCTGCAATAAACAAGCGTATGGAAGATAAAAAGCAAGGTTTGTTCTATAAGTTGCTGCGTCTGCATTTTGGTTTAGCCTTATATTCTATCGGGCTGACACTGGGTATACAGGCTAATATCGGTCTGGCTCCCTGGGAAGCCTTCGGCATCGGCGTTTCATATGTCACTGGCTTTTCCTACGGCATTGTCAATGTGCTTAGCGGGCTGCTGATTTTAGTTGTTACTGTCGCTATGGGCGAGCGCTTCGGCTTGGGTACCATCTTAAACGCTGTTTTGATTGGTTTGGGCGTAGACTTGTTGCAGTATTATCACGCCGTACCCTTGATCGAAAACTATTGGCTGGGCATTGTTGTGATGTTCCTGGGGCAGTTTTCCATCAGCTTGGGAACCTATTTCTATATCAGCGCCGGTTTAGGTTCAGGCCCTCGCGATTCGTTGATGATAGGATTAAAGCGGCGGCTTCCTGGTGTGCCTATTGGCGTAATCCGCGGCCTTATTGAAGGCAGTGTGCTTTTGGCTGGCTGGCTGCTGGGAGCTAAGGTAGGGTTGGGAACGGTGATTGCGGCTTTCGGTATCAGCACCATTTTGCAAATGACCTTTGACTGGCTGCATTTTGACGCCAAGTCTGTTCAGCACGAAGGTATCTGGCAGACGCTGGGTTTGAAAAAAAATTAGATACTTAATTTTAGATAACGGCAGATTTTTCTGCCGTTATTGTTGTTTATATTCAGATTTTTACACATTTTTGTGTATTTTCTAAAAAATTCAAAAAATTTAGTACTAGGTTATTGAAATAGATTGCTATTGTGTGATAATATATTGCTACAGAAGAAGAAGAGGTTTATTATGGCAAAGTCGGCACTACAATATCCAATGGTAGATAAATTCCTCAGGTACCTGCAGGTCGAAAAAAATACTTCACCCTTGACTGTGAAAAATTATGCTGCTGATATCAGTTTGTTCAGCAGCTTTTTAGCAGAACGTTTGGGCAGTGATTTTGACTGGCAGAAGATCGGAGTCTTGGATATCCGTGCCTATTTAGCGTTGCTCAACAAAGAAAAGTATGCGCGTACAACTATTGCCAGACGTATTTCTTCTTTGCGTTCTTTCTACCGGTTTTTGCTGCGCGAAAACTATGTAGAGCAAAATCCTTTTGTCAAAGTAAGGACACCGAAGCTGGAAAAAAGACTGCCAGTATTTTTGGAAGAGTTGGAGATCAACGAGATCTTGTCTATGCCCGCTAAAGACAGGCTTGGCCTTAGGGACCAGGCTATTTTGGAACTGCTGTATGCCACAGGTTGCCGCGTTTCCGAGTTAGTGGGACTGACTATGCCCAATATCGATCTTGGCAATCAGTATGTTCTGCTTTTGGGCAAAGGCAATAAAGAACGCATTGTGCCCCTAGGGCATACCTGCTGCGAAGCTGTGCGGCAGTATTTGCAAGTGGCACGCGGATTTTTGATGGAAAAGTATCGCGCCGAGGTACATGACAAGGTTTTTGTCAATAGCAGGGGAGGCCCTTTGACGGATCGTAGTGTCCGCAGGATCTTAGATAAATATATAACCCAGCTGGCTATGCAGAAAAAAGTCAGTCCTCATACGATCAGGCATACTTTTGCCACGCATCTTTTAGATCACGGTGCGGACCTTAGAGCAGTGCAGGAACTGCTTGGACATGCTAATTTGTCGACAACGCAGATCTACACTCATATCACTACCGAACGTATAACTTCCGTATATCAAAAAAATCATCCGCGCGCATAAAATTTGAGGGAGGAATCATCATGGAACTTTTGGAGAAAACCAGAAAAATCAACAAATTGCTGCAAAGAGGAGAAAAGGTAGAGTACAATGCTATCGCACGCCTGCTGAGGGATGTTATCGGTGCCAATATTTATATTGTCGGACGTAAAGGCGGCGTTAAAGGCAGCGCTCTTCAAGATGATTTCGAATGCGATATCATGCGCGAGCAGGTTTTAGATGTTAAACGTTTCCCGGTCAAGTATCTGGATTTTATTTTGGATGCGAAGGAAACCGTTTCAAATATTGAACATAAAAATCAGGAATGCTCTTTTGTCAAAGGTACAAAATGCTTCTTCGATCAGAAGAAAACTACGATCGTTCCGATTTATGGCAACGGTGAACGTATTGGTACTTTGATTGTAGCCAAATATGATAAGCCGTTCGATGATGAAGATCTGCTGCTGGCTGAATATGCCGCTGCGGTCATTGGTGTCGAGATATTGCACGAGCGTGCTGCCAAGGTAGAGGAGGAAGTGCGTAAAAAAGCTATGGTTCAGATCGCTTTTTCCACTTTGTCTTACTCCGAGTTGGAAGCTATCGTTAATATCCTGAGTGAGCTTAAGGGTATGGAAGGCTTGTTAGTTGCTTCTAAAATTGCCGACCGTGTGGGTATTACTCGTTCTGTTATCGTTAATGCGCTGCGTAAGTTTGAGAGCGCAGGCTTGATCGAAACGAAGTCTTTGGGTATGAAGGGTACTTATATCAAAATCAAAAATGAGTTCTTACTTGAAGAATTGCACAAAAATAATTCGTAAACCTTAGATGGCTAATTAACTGCATTGCTGCGGTAAATTGGCCATTTTTATTTGTGCTTAGAAAAAATAAACTGGATATTGTTAAAAAAATTACAGAAACCACTTGATTTTGTGTAGTCTCTGTGCTAGTATAGTAAAAATATTTCAAAGAAAAAGAAGAAGAAAGAAGGGGGCTTTATAATGCGTACAGACAAATTTACAAAAGAAGGTTTAACTTTTGACGACGTGCTTTTAGTTCCGGCAGAATCTGATGTTTTGCCGCGTGATGTTGATGTATCCACTTATTTGACGAAAAATATCAAACTGAATATCCCTCTGATCAGTTCCGGCATGGATACTGTAACAGAATCGAAAATGGCGATCGCCATTGCCCGTGAAGGTGGTTTGGGTGTAATCCATAAAAATCTTTCGATCGAGGAACAGGCTGGAGAGGTCGCTAAAGTAAAACGCAGCGAACATGGAATTATCGTCGACCCGCTCTTTTTGGGCCCCGATAATATTCTGGAAGACGCTGTGAAAATGATGGAGCATTACCATATTTCCGGTGTGCCTATCTGCGATCCTAACGGTAAACTGCAGGGCATCATTACCAACCGTGACCTGCGTTTTGAAACTAATTTGAACAAACCTATCAAGGAATGTATGATCGGTGATGGACTGGTAACTGCTCCTGTAGGCACCAGTTTGGAAGAAGCTAAAAAATTACTGCGGGCGCACCGCATCGAAAAACTGCCGTTGGTTGATGGCGAGGGCTATTTAAAAGGCCTTATCACTATCAGCGATATCGAAAAGGCTAAAATGTATCCCCAGGCCTGCAAAGACAGCGATGGACGTTTGCGTGTAGCCGCGGCTGTAGGTGTTGGCGCCGATATGATGGACCGCGCCGCTGCTTTGGTAAATGCCAAGGTCGACGTTATCGTTATCGATACTGCTCACGGCCATTCACACGGCGTGCTGAACTCTGTACGCCGCCTGCGCGAAGCATTCCCTCAAGTGAACATCATTGCCGGTAACGTTGCTACTGGCGCTGCTACCGAAGCACTGATCAAATGCGGCGTCGATGCGGTAAAAGTTGGTATTGGCCCCGGCTCCATTTGCACTACCCGCGTAGTTGCAGGTATCGGCGTGCCGCAGATCACTGCCGTTAACGAGTGTGCAGCCGTGGCGCGTCAATATGGTATCCCCATTATTGCCGATGGCGGCATCAAATATTCCGGTGATATTGCTAAAGCTGTAGCTGCCGGCGCAAATGTTGTGATGATCGGCGGATTATTAGCAGGAACTGAGGAGTCTCCCGGCGAAACTATTATTTACCAAGGCCGTTCTTATAAAGTCTATCGTGGTATGGGATCATTGGGAGCTATGGAGCGTGGTTCCAAAGACCGTTACTTCCAGGATAATGCCGATAAACTGGTGCCGGAAGGTATCGAAGGCCGCGTGCCGTTCAAAGGTATGGCAGCCGATACTATCTTCCAGCTTGTTGGTGGACTGCGTGCCGGCATGGGTTACTGCGGCGCTAAGGATATCGAAGCAATGATCACCCAGACCCAGTTCATCCGTATGACTGGCGCCGGCTTGAAAGAAAGCCATCCGCACGATGTTATAATTACGAAAGAAGCTCCTAACTATAGCCTGTAACAAAAATTAAGGGAGGGTTTCGAGAATGGAAGATGCAGTTTTATTTTCAGTAAAAGACCAGATCGCAACGATCACTATGAACAGGCCGCAAAGCCTTAATTCGATGAATGAAGCATTGATCGACGGTTTGCATGAGGCTCTGACCAAGGTGGAAACATGCCCCGGCATCAAATGTGCCGTGCTTACCGGCAACGGTAAAGCCTTCTGCGCTGGCGGTGACCTGCCGTTTTTAGAAACACTTGCAGATACCGCTGCTAAAAAAGCTTTTATTGCGAAAGTTGGCCAGGTGGCCAAACGTATCACCGCTATCGAAAAACCTGTTATTGCTATGGTCAACGGCGTTACTGCCGGTGCCGGCGTCAATCTGATGCTGGCCTGCGATTTGATTTACGCTGTAGATACGGCCAAATTTGCCCAAAGCTTCGCTAAAGTAGGGCTTATCCCTGACTGCGGCGGATTGTATTTCCTGCCAAAGGCGGTAGGCGTGCATAAAGCCAAGGAATTGATGTTTACTGCTGATCTGATCGATGCCGCAGCTGCTGAAAAGCTGGCTTTGGTCAACCATGTTTGTCCGGCTGACGAATTGGAAGCAACTGTGATGCAGATGGCGGAACGTCTGGCAGCTTCCGCGCCTTTGGCTATTGGACTGATCAAAAAGTATCTGAACAATACGGCGATGACCCTGGATGAGGTTTTGGATGCCGAAGCAGTTGTGCAGCCTTTATGTATGGCTACCGACGACAGTGCCGAAGGTATTACCGCTTTTAAAGAGAAACGGGCACCTAAGTTTACAGGTAAATAAATAATTCACAAAAAAGACGGAATCGCTCACGGCGGTTCCGTTTTCTTTTCGTGAAAAATACTGTATAATAGTACTATTGACAACTATGGAGGTTTGTATGTTAGATTTTGATTTTACTTCAATGTTATACAGGATACCGGCTCTTTTGATCGCCATCACGATCCACGAGTATGCGCACGCGCAGACTGCGGAATCGATGGGTGATCCGACGCCGCGTTTTATGGGACGACTGACATTTAACCCTTTGGCGCATCTTGATCCTATCGGCGCCTTGATGCTTGTAGTGGCAGGCTTCGGTTGGGCCAAACCGGTCGGCATCAATCCCAATAATTTCAGGAACCGCCGCGAAGGTATTTTAAAAGTATCATTTGCCGGACCGGCAGCCAATTTGTTTTTATGCTTTTTAGCGGCGTTGATTGGCGTTATCATGGCAAAATTCGGTCTGCTCAGCCAAGGCGTACAGGCTTTCTTATTCTGGACGCAGATGTATAACGTCTGGTTTGCGTTTTTCAACCTTATTCCTATCCCACCGCTGGACGGCTCCAAAATATTAGGGGAGCTATTGCCGCCGCGTACTGCTTACCAGTACGAAAATATGGTGGGCCAATATTGGTTTTATATTCTGCTGGCCCTGGTTTTTACAGGAATCGTCGGCGCTATCATTAACCCTTTTGCAAGGGCCTATATCGGTTTGGTAAACAGTATCCTGGGAATAATATTTTAACAAAATAAATTTTGAATTCTGATTATGAAGGGACTTGATGTTGATGACAAAAGGTAGAATTTTCAGTGGGATGCAGCCTTCCGGACGTTTCCACTTAGGTAATTATATGGGAGCGCTGGAGAATTGGGTGCGCCTGCAACATGAATATGAATGCCTTTTTTCGATAGTAGATCTGCATGCGCTGACATCTTCTTACAGCGATACCTCGAATTTGCAGGACAATGTAATGGAAATGGCGATAGACTGGCTGAGCGCTGGCCTGGACCCCGAAAAAAACATCATCTTTGTGCAATCTCATGTTAAAGAACATGCAGAACTGGCTTTACTTTTGGGTATGAGCACGCCGCTTTCCTGGTTGGAACGCGTACCAACTTATAAAGACAAACTGCAAAACTGGTCGGCTCAGGGTAAAGATAACAATACTTATGGCTTCTTAGGCTACCCGGTATTGATGGCGGCTGATATTATGCTCTACAAAGCGACCTGTGTTCCGGTAGGCGAAGATCAATCAGCACATTTGGAATTGACCCGTGAGATCGTGCGACGCTTTAACTATCTTTATAATAAAGAAGTGTTCCCTGAACCGCAGGCGGTATTTTCGCAGGCCAAGGTTTTGCCGGGTATCGACGGGCGCAAAATGTCCAAATCCTACGGCAATACTATTCCCTTCGGAGCCGGTCCGGAAGAAATGTGGGAACGTATCCGCATGATGACTACTGATCCTCAACGCATCAAAAAGACTGATCCGGGCCATCCTGAAGTTTGTATCGTTTATGCTTTCCACAAGGTGTTCAACCCTGAAGAATATGAAGAAATCGGCACTAAATGCCGTGCCGGTGAAATTGGTTGCGTTGAATGTAAAAAACGACTGGCAGAAAAAATGAACACCATGCTGGCTGATATCCATATTAAACGGGAAGAACTGTCGAAAAAACCCGGATATATTAAAGAAGTGCTTGATTTCGGCGCACAGCGTGCCCGCAAAGAAGCAGAAAAGACCATGGCTGAAGTTAAAGCGGCCATGAACGTACTCTAATGTATGGCTAATCTGTCAATCAAGGTTCAGGACTTTGAAGGCCCGCTGGACCTGTTGATACATTTAATTGAAAAAGAAAAGATCGATATTTATGATATCCCCATCGTTGTAGTGACAGAGCAGTATATTGAATATCTGCAGGCAATGACGGAATTTGATATCGAAATCGCCAGCGAGTTTTTGCTCATGGCGGCTACTTTGTTGCAGATTAAATCAAGGATGTTGCTGCCCAAGCAGACTGTGGAAGGCGAGGAAGACGAAACCGACCCGAGACAGCTGCTGGTGGAAATGCTGGTTGAGTACAGGCGTATCAAATCCTGCGCTGTAAACCTGGCTGAATTGAAGGCGCAGGCAGGGCGCTATTATTACCGTCTGCCACTTTTGGCAGGGTATGTAGATCGCAGTATGCGGCAATATGAAGCTACTGAACTGATTAGCGCCATGCTGACTTTGTTATCTGTAAAAACCGAGAACACGGCTTACATCGCACGCCAGGAGTTCAACGTGCAAGATAAGATGAACGAGATCGTGCATATGCTTTCACAGCATCTTAACGGTGTTGAATTTGCTAAAGTATTTTCACGTACAGGCTCACGCAGCGAAAAAGTAGCAGCTTTTTTGGCAGTGCTTGAGCTTTTAAAGCTTGGCGTTATCACTATCAATCAAACAGAAGCTTTTGCCCCAATCTATATATTCCTGCGACAGGGGGAACGATAAATGTTTCATGATTATTTGCGAGGTTCTTTAGAAGCGTTGCTTTTTGCTGCCGGTGAACCGCTTTCAGTAGCGAAGATTGCCGAAATAATGCAGCTGGACAAACCGCAGGTTTGGGAATTGCTATCACTTTTGGAGCAGGATTACGAAGATGAAAAACGCGGGTTATACCTGCGCAAGGTGGCTGAAGGTTATCAATTATGCACCAAAGAGCAGCATTACGAGCTGATCAAGCAGTTGGCCCGTTCTCAGGAAATGAAGCTTTCCAATGCGGCAATGGAAACTTTGGCTATCATCGCTTTTAAGCAGCCTGTAACCAGAAGTGAGATGGAAGCTATTCGTGGCGTCAAAGTAGACGGCGTGGTTAATACGCTTTTGGATTATGGACTGATCAATGAGGCTGGCCGCAAGGATTCTATTGGGCATCCTATTTTATATGGTACGACGGATAAATTTTTGATTACTTTTGGTCTAAATTCTTTGAAAGAGTTACCGGATTTTCCTGATCTTTTGTCGGAACATGAAAACGAGCCGGAACAAATGTCGCTGATGGCTGAATTTAATGAGGAACTTAATAAAACAGAAGAAACAGGGGATTTATAAGTAATGGAAGAACGTTTACAGAAAGTTTTAGCAGCGGCTGGGGTCGCCTCCAGGCGTGAAGCAGAAAAATATATTTTGGCAGGTCGTGTAAAGGTCAATGGTAAGATAGTTAAAGAGTTGGGTACCAAGGTTGGCGCTAAAGCTTTTATTATGGTTGATGGCAAGCCGATCAAGCGTGAAACGAAGGCTTATTATTTATTCTATAAACCGCGCGGCGTTGTGACGACAATGGTCGACCCACAAGGGCGTCGGACTGTAGCTGATTTTGCTAAAGATCTACCAGAGCGTGTGTTTCCGGTGGGTAGGCTGGATTATAATACGGAAGGCCTGTTATTGCTGACTAACGACGGCGATCTGGCGCAGAAGCTGACGCATCCCAAGCATGAAGTCAATAAAACTTACAGGGTCACTGTTCCTGGTTTGGTGCCGCAGGAAAAACTGGATCTTTTAAGAGTTGGCGTAAAACTGGAAGATGGACTTACTGCACCGGCATTTGTAACGCTGATTGGTTATGATAACGAAAAACATAATACTACTTTCGACATCGTTATCCACGAGGGACGTAACCGTCAGGTGCGGAGAATGTGCGACTTTATCGGCTTTCCGGTCAGACAGTTAAAACGTATTAAATTAGGCAATCTAACGCTGCAGGGCTTGAGCCGCGGCAGGTATAGAGTTTTAAACGAAGATGAAGTAAATGCTTTGATGAAGGCGGCAGCTATCAATGAATAAAGTTATCGTCGTAGGCGGTGGGGCAGCAGGTTTGCTTGCTGCTGTTGCAGCTGCAGAGCAAGGCGCCAAAGTAACTGTTTTAGAAAAAATGTTCAAACCCGGTAAAAAACTTTTGATCACAGGCAAAGGCCGCTGTAATATCACTAATGATTGTGAATTACAGGAGATGATAAAAAATATTCCCGGCAACGGACGGTTTTTAAACAGCGCTTTACGCCAGTTTACAAATGAAGATATGGTAAGGCTGTTGAACGACAACGGCTTGGAAACTAAAGTCGAACGTGGTGGCAGGGTCTTCCCAGTTAGCGATCAGGCAAAAGACGTTGTTGATACACTTGTAAAGATATTACGAGATTTAGGTGCTGAGTTGCTGACAGATATCTGTGTGACAGAAGTACTGACCGAAGCAGGACAGGTAGTTGGTGTAAAAACCAAAAGCGGTAAAAGCTTTAAAGCTGACGCGGTGATCATTGCCGCAGGCGGCGCTTCTTACCCCGGCACCGGTTCTGATGGTAGCGGTGCAAAGCTGGCCGAGAAGCTGGGGCACACAATAACGCCGCTGCAGCCTTCGTTGGTGCCGCTAACGAGCGATTCACCTTATATTGCCAATCTGCAGGGTTTATCCCTGCGTAATGTGCAGGCCGTTGTTTATTGTGAAGGGCATAAAGTGGCTGCTGATTTCGGTGAAATGCTGTTTACGCATTTTGGCGTTTCCGGGCCAATAATTTTGTCACTCAGCAAAACTGTGGCTACGCTTTTAGAAGAAAATAAGACGGAAATCGACCTGATGTTGGATTTAAAGCCGGCTTTAAGCATCGAAAAGCTTGATGCCAGAGTGCAGCGTGATTTTGAGCAATACAGCCGTAAGCAGCTGCTGAACGGTATGAAGGATCTGCTGCCGCAACGATTGATACCCGTAGTCTTAGACCAGGCTTTTTTAGATGAAGAGAAGCCTGTCAATCAGATTTCTAAAGAAGAACGCAGACGTTTGGTAGAAACATTAAAGGGACTGTCGGTGTCTATTACCGGCACACGACCGCTGGCTGAAGCTATCGTCACCGCCGGAGGCGTAGCCATAAAAGAGATCGATCCCAAAACGATGCGTTCAAAATTGTGGCCGGGTTTGTATTTCGCCGGAGAAGTCATCGATATCGACGGCTATACAGGAGGCTATAATCTGCAGGCAGCATTCTCGACCGGCTATGCCGCCGGAACAGCAGCGGCAGAACAATAAACATGGCAGGTGGTAAAAAGATGGAGAAGAAATTAGTAGTTGCTATCGACGGACCGGCAGGTGCGGGCAAAAGCACAATCGCCAAACTGGCCGCCGAAGAGCTTGGCTATATTTATATCGATACAGGCGCTATGTACCGTTCTGTGGCCTGGAAATTCCTGCAGGAGAAACAGGTGTTTTCTCCCGAGTTAGTCGGCCGTCTAGCTGCAGAGATGGAGATAACCTTCAAGCCGGAAGCAAAACTGAACCGTGTGTTTGTAGACGGCACCGAAGTTACTGAAGCTATCAGGACACCAGAAGTAACAGAGATTGTTTCCAAGGTATCGGCAGTAGGTGAGGTACGCGAAGCCATGGTGGCGCAGCAGCGCCGGATGGGTGAAGCAGGAGGCGTCGTTATGGATGGCCGCGATATCGGCACAGTAGTATTTCCCCAAGCCGATTTAAAAATATTTTTGACGGCCTCTGCTGAAGAAAGAGCGTCAAGACGGCACAAAGAAATGCTCGCTAAAGGTATGCAGGTGGATCTACAGCAGCTGCAAACAGATATTGAGGCCCGCGACAAGCAGGACTGTGAACGCGAGATAGCCCCGCTTTGCTGCGCTGAAGACGCGATTTATCTTGATACTTCTTCTATGTCGATCTTAGAAGTAACAGCAAAAATTTTACATTTAGTGCGGGAGCATTAAGCTATGTTCTATTCAGTCTTAAAGATCATTTTAAGAATACTGTTCAAAATATTTTTGCGGCTGGAAGTAAAAGGTACCGAAAACATCCCCAAAACAGGGCCGTTGGTTATCGCCAGCAATCATCTTAGTCTGCTTGATCCGCCAGTGATAGGTGTAGCGGCGACGCGCAAGGTGCATTTTATGGCGAAGCAAGAGCTGTTTGTACCTGTTTTAGGAACGATCTATAAGCAGTTGGGTGCTTTCCCCGTAAAACGCGGCGGCGCCGACAGGGCTGCCATCAAGCATGGTATCGACCTGATGCTGGACGGCGGCGTTTTGGCCATCTTCCCGGAGGGAACGCGCAGTAAGGATGGCGCTTTGGGAAAAGCAGAGCCTGGTGCTTTGATGATGGCAGGCAAAGCCAAAGCCGCTATTGTACCAACCTGTGTTAAAGGCACTGATATCAAACGCCAGGGAAAAATGTGGCCGCAAGTAAGCGTAAGCTTTGGCAAACCGATTTATTTTCCGGTGGATACGCCGATCAGCAAAGAACTTTTGCACGAACTCACAGAAGCCTTAATGTTAGAGATAAAATGCTTACAGGAAGCGGAGTGATAGTTATGAAAATAAAAATCGCAGAATACTGCGGGTTTTGTTATGGCGTTAAACGAGCTGTAGACATGGCTTATCAGGCTGCGTCCGAGAAAAAATCTGCCGGTACTTTAGGGCCGCTGATCCATAATCCGCAGCTTATTGCAGACCTGACGGAGAAAGGTGTGCCATGCCATGAAAGTCTGGATGAATTTCAAGCAGGCGATACGGTTATCTTTCGCTCGCATGGAGTTGGTCCTGATGTTTATGAAGCGGCACAGGAAAAATCTTTAACTATTCTTGACGCTACCTGTCCCAATGTTCAAATGGCTCAAAAAAAAGGGCATGCTTTAGCTGAGGCTGGTTATTTACCTATAATTATTGGTGAAAAAAATCATCCTGAAGTAAAAAGTATTGTACAATGGGCAGGAAAACATGCTATAGTTATAGAATGTATTAAAGATATAGGTAATGTACCTTCAGCAGATAAATACGGTGTCTTGATTCAAACGACTTTTGAATTAACGAAGTTCGAAGAAATTCTGGCAGCTTTGCAGGCAGCCCGTCCCGGCGAATATAAGGTTGAAAAAACTATTTGCCTGGCGACTTCCCAACGGCAAAGCGCAGCGCTTAGATTAGCGGCAGAAGTAGACGCATTTATTGTGATAGGCGGCAGGAACAGTGCCAATACCAGGCACTTATATGAGCTTGTTGCAAAACACTGTCAGCGTGCTTACCATATCGAAACAGCCTCGGAATTAAACGAGGAGCTGTTTAAGGATTGTCAAACTATAGGAATAACGGCAGGCGCATCAACGCCAGACCGTATAATTAAGGAGGCTATACGTGTAATGGAAAACATGGAATCTTTTGAAAGTATGCTGGAGCAAAGCCTGGAGGACGCACATGTCTATCCTGGTAAAATTGTAAAAGCTACAGTCATCCAAATAGGCAAAGACGAGGTGTATGTGGACTTTGGTTATATGAAAGAAGGCGCTATTACCTTCTCTCAATGGTCAACCGAAGCTCCGGAAGTGTTAGCTCAGACTATTAAAGTCGGTGATGAAGTAGAGGCAAAGGTTATTCCCGGCACCTCTAAAGATGATTTTATCCGTCTTTCTAAAATCAAAGCTGAACAGGATGCTGCCTGGAATTATGTTGCAGAATTGGCAGAAGGGGAAAAGCGCCCTGCTACTGTTAAAGTATTGCGTATCATCAAAAACAAAATGAAAAATATCGTGGGTCTGTCTGTGGCAGTTGAAGGTGTAGAAGGATTTATGCCTGCTTCCCACGTTGAACTGCGCCGCGTCGAAGACTTCTCTGACTATGTAGGCAAAGAGCTGGAAGCAGAAGTCATCGAAGTTGACATCGCAAAAAAACGTCTGGTAGTTTCCCGCCGTGATTTGCTGAGAGGCGAAAAAGAAGCTAAAGCCCAGGCTTGGCGTGAAGCTAAAGAAGCTAGAATCCAGGCATCCAAAGAAGCGCGTGCCGCTGCTGAAGAAGCTGCTTATGCTTCTGTTGAAGAAGGACAGACCGTTACAGGTAAAGTTGTACGCATTGCTGATTTCGGCCTGTTCGTTGAAGTTGGCCAGGGCCTGGTCGGCTTGGTACACAACACAGAGTTGTCTTGGGACCGCAATGTAAAAGCAGAGGATGCTGCTAAAGTTGACGAGGAAGTAACTGTACTCGTAAAAAAAATCGATCGTGAAAATAAACGTGTCGCTCTCAGCATCAAAGCTACTCAGGAAGATCCGTGGCTCACTGCTGCCGCTCCCTTCAGCGAAGGTGTAGTTGTTGATGGTACTGTAGAACGCTTCCTGCCTTTTGGTGCTATCGTGAAGCTCGCTGACAAAGTTGAAGGCTTAGTGCATGTTTCCGAAATTGCTGAAACCCGTGTTGAAAAACCCGAAGACGTTTTGGAAATCGGACAAAATGTTAAAGTCAAAGTCATCAAAGTTGACCTCAAACATAAAAAAATCGGCTTGAGCATTGTTAAAGCTGCTAAAGAAGCAGAAAAGGCTGAATACAGCTCTTTCATTAACGACAAACCTGAATTGACTTTGGATTTGAAAGAGCAATTAGAAGGTTTAAACAACTAAATTTAAAACGGATGGTAGATATGTCACGAGAGCAAAGAAAATTAGATCATATCAGATATGCTTTAGAATTGGGTGATGGGCCGCTGACTAACGGTCTCGAAAATGTGCACTTTTTGCATAATTGTTTACCCGAGCTTGCTCCCGCAGATATTGATATCACAACAACGCTGAGCGGGATCAAGCTCAGCGTTCCTTTTTTAGTGAATGCTATAACAGGCGGCACTGATAATGTTACCGAAATCAACCGCAAATTAGCACAAACAGCAGCAGCTGCTGGTGCGGCGATTGCGGTTGGTTCTCAGTATGGCGCTGTTAAAACTCAAACTAATTATCGCAGTTTTGAGATAGTCCGCGAAACTTATCCCGAGGGAGTGGTTTTTGCTAATATCAGCGCTTTGGCTACTCCGGCTGAGGCCCAGCAGGCTGTTGATATGCTATCCGCTAATGCGTTACAGATCCATCTCAACCCGGCGCAGGAACTGGTAATGCCGGAAGGCGACAGAGATTTTAAAGGCCTTTTAGCTAATATGCGTCGTATTTTAGAACATGTAAGCGTTCCTGTCATCGTAAAGGAGACCGGTTGTGGTATGGCGGCAGAGCAGATCAGGCGGCTGCTTGCACTTGGATTTACCTGTTTTGACGTAGGTGGAGCAGGTGGAACTAATTTCCCGGCTATAGAGGCCAAACGCTTTGCAGCTACAGGAACGGATTTAGCTGGTTGGGGTCTGGCGACGGCACCTTCTCTTATCGAAGCTGCGGCTGTATGTGGTAAAAACGATACTATTGTTGCCAGTGGCGGACTGCGTGACGGTCTGGCATCGGCGAAGGCTTTGGCTTTGGGCGCTGATGCCGTTGGAATGTCAGGCAATATTCTGCGCTGTATTATGGAAGACGGTGTCGAAGTCGCTCAGCAGGAATTGCTGGAGATCATTACAGATTTAAGATTGCTGATGTTGCTTACGGGTAGTCGTGATCTTAAAGCGCTGCGCAAGACACCGCTGTATTTTACAGGCGCATTACGGGAGTTTTTACTTTGCCGTGGTCATGACCCGATACGATTAAGTGCGGTCAGACGAAATTAAACTGTTATCCCGTTCTTTTTATACAAGGACGGGATTTTTGTGTGTTTTGTCAAAAATGGAAATATAAGGTATAATATTAAGATATCAAACTGTGTTTTTTAGAAAGGACTATTATGCAAGGAATCATTAGTGCTGTACGGCGTAACAGCTTAGCTGAACTTGCTGGCATCAAAGCCGGTGAAAAATTGTGTGCTGTAAACGGCACGGCAGTGCGTGATATTATAGAATTAAGTTATTTAGTTGCCGACGAAAAAGTTACTTTGACGATAGAGGACTCTGCCGGAACAGTACGTCAGCTGGTTATTGAAAAATATGCCGACGAAGAACTTGGCTTAGAATTTGAAGCCGCTGTTTTTGATAAGGTGACTACCTGCTACAATAACTGCGTTTTTTGTTTCGTGGACCAAATGATACCGGGAATGAGGGAAACCTTATATGTCCGCGACGACGATTACCGCTTATCTTTTTTATATGGCAACTTCATTACGCTTACCAATTTACAGGCAGCAGATTTTGACCGCATCATTAAAACGCATATGTCGCCGCTGTATGTTTCGGTACATGCTACCAGGCCGGAAGTGCGTTGTCAGATGATGAATAACCGTTTTGCCGGCGAACTGATGGAGAGGATCCATAAATTGGTCGATGCGGGAATTTCCATTCACACCCAGATCGTTTGCTGCCCCGGCTACAATGATGGTGAAGTGCTGGAACAGACCTACAATGATCTGATTGCTTTGGCGCCTATGGTCGAAACCATGGCCGTAGTGCCTGTGGGCATCACCAAGCACCGCGAAAAGTTGACGCCGATGCGTCTGTTTTCTCAGGGCGAAGCCGCGGCTATTGTCGACAAAGTTACCAAGTGGCAGCAGGACTGCCGCGAAAAGTTTGGAAAATCATTTATCTATTTAGGTGACGAATTTTATTTGTTAGCAGAAAGACCCTTGCCGGAGGCTTTGTGGTATGATGGTTTCCCGCAAATAGAAAACGGTATTGGTTTAAGCCGCAGTTTTCTTGACGAATGGCAGGAAGCTGTTGCTAAAATTACAGCTTTTACAGCAGGTGAAGCAGCAATTATTCCCGTTGGCACCAGTGCTTACAGGATTTTGCATCCGCTTTTGGACGGTTTCAACCGTAAGGCTGGCTCCAAGCATCGTTTTATCGCCGTCGACAACGATTTTTTTGGCGAGACGATTAATGTTACCGGTTTGCTGGTTGGCAAAGATATTCTGCAGGCTGCCGGTAAAACAAGCCGGATTATTTTGCCGGACGTGGTTTTGAATCAGGATGATTTGTTTTTGGACGATATGACTTATGCTGAATTTCAGCAGTCGTTCGGCGGCAGGGTAGAACGTGCCACTACTGCCCGGGATTTGGTTTCGTTGCTCAATAAGTAGGAGGCCGATTATGAAAGGTTATGGTTTACTTCAGGTTTATACCGGTGATGGTAAAGGCAAAACAACCGCTGCTTTGGGCGTTGCTTTGCGGGCTGCCGGACGCGGAGCTAAAACGGTGATGCTGTCTTTTTTGAAAGATGACCCAAGTTATGGTGAGGCAATGGTGGCGCAGTATCTTCCTAATTTTACTTTACGTCAGGTTGGACGTGACGCTTTCGTAAATTTTCATAATCCCGATCCTGCGGATCTCAAAATGGTGCGTGACGGCTGGGAAGAAGCTAAACGAATCATCAACGAGGCTGCCACAGACTTATTGATTTTAGATGAATTGAACATTGTTTTGGCGACTGATATGCTGCCTAAACAGGAAGTGATCCAGTTTTTAAAAGAATACAAAGGAAAAACCGAGATCATTATAACGGGGCGCAGCGCTCCCAAAGAATTGATCGCTATAGCCGACCTGGTCACGGAGATGCAGGAAATAAAACATTATTTCCATAAAGGCGTCAGCTCCCGTGATGGGATCGACCATTAGAGAGTGAGGATGAAAGAATTATGGGAAAACCGATAGTTGCAATCGTAGGGCGGCCTAATGTAGGCAAGTCCACATTATTTAATATTTTTGCCAATAGCAGGATCTCGATCGTTGAAGATACACCGGGCGTTACCCGCGACCGTTTGTATGCGAATGCCGAATGGCTGGATAACGAATTTATGATGGTCGATACAGGTGGTATCGAGATCATGAATACTGATCAGATCGCTGTTTCTATTCGCCAGCAGGCGCAGATCGCTATTGCTGAGGCTGACGTTATTTTATTCGTCTGTGATGCCCGTGCCGGCATTACCCATGAAGATGCCGAAGTGGCTAAACTGTTGCGTCAATCTAAAAAACCGATAGTTTTAGCTATTAATAAGGCCGATTCTCCTAAGCAGGAAATGGAGATATTTGAATTTTATAATTTGGGTATCGGCGAGCCTGTACCTATTTCGGCAGCCAATCATTTAGGCCTGGGTGATCTTTTGGACGCTGTTGTCGAAAAATTCCCGGATACGGCTGCTTATGGCGAAGATGGTGACGAAGACGTAATCAAGGTTGCTTTGATCGGCCGTCCTAACGTAGGCAAGTCTTCTATTTTCAACACCTTAGTCGGTGAAGAACGCTCCATCGTCAGCGATGTGGCAGGAACTACCCGTGACGCTATCGACACTCCGGTAGTAAAAGATGGGCAGAAATTCCTTTTTATCGACACCGCTGGTATGCGCCGTAAAGCACGCATAGATGAGCCGATTGAAAAATACAGCATCATCCGTTCACTGAGGGCTGTAGACCGCTCAGACGTGGTACTAATGGTTATAGACGCTGTTGACGGCGTTACCGAACAGGATAAAAAGATTGCTGGTTATGCTCATGAAGCCGGTAAAGGTATTGTTTTAGTCATCAACAAATGGGATCTATACGAGAAAAACAATACTTCTACTTTGCGCTATACCGAAGATCTGCGCCGGGAATTAGTATTTATGCAATATGCACCGGTAGTTTTTGTTTCGGCTATGACTAAACAGCGCATCCATAGATTACCGGAAGTTATCCACTATGTAGCAGAGCAGAATGCGATGCGTATTTCTACCAGTGTTCTGAACCAGGTCGTCGAAGACGCTATTGCTATCAATCCGCCGCCGTCTGAAAAAGGGCAGCGTTTGAAGATTTTGTACGCTACCCAGGTCAAAATAAAACCGCCGACATTCGTTATTTTTGTTAACGAACCGGAAATCATGCATTTTTCGTATCAACGCTACTTGGAAAACAAATTACGTGAGGCTTTTGGTTTTGAAGGAACGCCGCTGCAAATGATTATTCGCGGTAAAAACGAAGAAGATTAAGGTGGGGGAGAAATGGCAGAAAGCTTAGTTTGGCTTGTTTGCTTCATTGTAGGTCACGCATTCGGTTCTATACCTTGCGGACTTTGGGTGGTAAAAGCTGCTCACGGTATTGATATCCGTGAATACGGCAGCAAAAATATAGGCACGACAAATGTTTTTCGTACTGTTGGTGGTAAAACGGCCATTGTTGTATTGCTCTGCGATATGTTGAAAGGCATTGCGGCAGTTTCCTTAGTGGCTTATTTTACACATAACTCAATGGGAGCAATGGTCGCAGCAGGCATCGGTGCTTTATTGGGCCATAATTATTCCATGTTTTTAGGTTTTAAAGGGGGGCGCGGTGTCGCTACCGGTCTGGGGCTGATCTTATATTTTATGCCCAAGGTCTGTGTAGCCAGCTTTGCCGTCTGGCTGGTTTTAGTTCTGCTGACGCGATATGTTTCGCTGGGATCGGTGGTAGCTGCTATTTGTACACCGATTTTTGCCTATTATTTTGGCTATGCGCAACCTTTAGTAATTTTTGCGGCCGTAGCTGGCGGTTTCGTCGTTATACGCCACGGCGAGAATATCAAGCGCCTGTTAAATGGCACCGAAAGCAAAATAAAACAAGGTAACGCTAAAGACCTACAAAAAAAATAAAAAACCTTGCTGACAGCCGTTTTTGTGTACTAAAAACGGCTGTTTTTTTATTTGCATCAGAAAATCTTAAAACATATGGCTTTTACCACGAAACAATGATATAATAAAACACATGTAAAAGCTATATGGACATTTAACTAAAGGGAGGAATATATCAATGTCTGACAAATCTACTTTTTATCTGGTTCGTGAAGAAATCTTACCGGAAGCAATCAAAAAAACCATCAAAGTAAAAGAAATTTTAAAACGAGGCGAAATCAAAACTATCAACGAAGCGGTTGAAAGAATGGGTTTAAGCCGCAGCGCTTATTACAAATATAAAGATTATGTATTCCCGTTTTACGAAGCAAGTAAAGAAAAGATCATTACTCTGTCTTTGTTGCTTGAGCATAAAGCAGGCGTTCTTTCCAGAGTTTTAAATACTGTGGCCAGCGATTCCGGCAGCATTATGACCATCAACCAGGGCATTCCGCTGCAAGGTGTTGCCAACACCACTATTTCTATTGAAACTAAAGATCTGACAATTGATTTAGAAGCTTTATTAGATAAATTGCGTATGATCGACGGTGTAAAACGCCTGGAAGTTTTGGGTCAGGTTTAAGCCATAAGCGTTGATGCGCTTTCAACATTAGGAGGGGATATTGTGAAAGACTGCATTAAAATAGGACTTTTAGGTGCGGGAACAGTCGGCAGCGGCGTTTTGATCGTTTTGGAAGAAAACGCTGTGGAAATAGAGAAAAAAGTCGGCGTTCCAATCAAGATTGCTAAAATTTTAGTTCGTGACGTACAAAAAGCCAAGGATTTAGCTGAAAAATATACTTTAACTGATAAAATTGAAGACATCGTCGAAGATCCTGAAATAGATATCGTGGTCGAACTTATCGGTCGCGAGCATCCGGCGAAGGAATATATTGCGGCGGCACTGCAGCATAAAAAGAATGTGGTGACCGCTAATAAAGATGTCTTGGCAAAATACGGTAAAGAGCTTTTCCCGTTAGCCGAAGAAAATCAGGTAGATTTTATGTTTGAAGCAGGCGTTGGCGGTGGTATTCCTATTATCCGTCCGCTTAAATCCTGTCTGGCTGCTAATAAAATTACTTCGGTAATGGGTATTGTCAACGGTACTACCAACTATATGCTTACAAAAATGTCACAGGAGCATATGGATTACAACGATGTTTTGCGTGAAGCACAGGAAAAAGGCTATGCCGAATCCGACCCTACGGCTGATGTAGGCGGTTTGGATGCTGCCAGAAAGCTGGTGATTCTCGCTTCTATCGCTTTCAACACACGTATTGATTTGGATGATGTTTTAGTAGAAGGCATCGATGGTTTGGATCTATGCGATATCGAATACGGTAAAGAGCTGGGTTATGTTATTAAGTTGCTGGCTGTTGCTAAAAATGACGCTGAGCATGGCGTCAGTGTTTGTGTGCATCCGACCATGCTGCCGATATCACATCCGTTGGCCGGTGTCAACGATGTTTTTAACGCTGTTTTTGTAACTGGCGACGCTGTTGGCGACGCTATGTTTATGGGGCGTGGGGCCGGCCAAATGCCTACAGCAAGCGCAGTCTGCGGCGATATTATCGATGTGGCCCGCAATATCATTCACAATTCAAACGGACGCATTAACTGCACCTGCTTTGATGAAAAGCATCTGTGCAGTCTGGAAAATATGATGTCGCCGTGCTATATCCGTTTACACGTTCAAGATAAACCCGGTGTTTTGGCTGCTATTGCTGCTGCTTTCGGAGCGCAGAGTGTCAGCTTAAAAAACGTTGTTCAAAAAAGCAAGGTCAAGGGAGTTGCTGAACTGGTCGTTATTACCTATGAGGTATCGGAGCTTAATTTGCAGATGGCAGTACAAACCTTAAAAGCTTTGCCGATCGTTGAAAAAGTTTGCAGCGTTATTCACGTTGAAGATCACGATTTGGAGTAGGCCATTATGGAAAAAAAAATAACTGTTATCGTTCCGGCAACATCTGCAAACTGTGGTCCGGGTTATGATTCTTTAGGTTTAGCCTGTGATCTTTATAATGAATTTACCTTTGAGATTTTGGAACAGCCGGGATTTGAACTGGAAGTTATTGGCGAGGGTGAAGGACGGTTGCGTGCCAGTGGTCGCAATCTTGCTTTTTTATCTTTCCTGAAAGTTTGGAACGAAGTAAACGGCGCTAAAATCGGCCTTAAAGTGACGATGCAGAACAGTATCCCTTTATCGCGTGGGTTGGGCAGCAGTTCGACCGCTATAGTTGCAGGACTGACAGCCGCTAATCTGCTGACAGGTGCGACCTTAAGCAAAGAACGGCTATTAGATTATGCAACAGAAATCGAAGGCCATCCTGATAATGTAGCGCCGGCCATTTTAGGTGGCATTACTATCAGCTATATGGACCAGCAGGGAGCGCATTCACTGCGCTTTGTACCACAGCAAGAGCTTTGTTTTATAGCAGTGGTACCGGATCAGCCTCTTTCTACTCATAAAGCTCGTCAGGCTATACCGCAGCGGATACCACATGTGGACGCGGTGTTTAACGCCAGCCGTACGGCGCTTTATGTCGGTGCTTTGTTGAGCGGTGATTATCAATACCTTAGCGCCGCGTTAGAAGACCGTCTGCACCAGCCATACCGTATGCCATTGATCCCTGGCATGGCCGATGTTTTTTCGGCTGCTAAAGCAAATGGGGCCTATGGCGCTATTATTAGTGGTGCTGGTTCTACTTTGATGGCTTATGCCGATCCTCACAAAGATTGCCAGAAAATAGCTTCGGCGATGATCGAAGCTTTTAAAAATCATGGTCAGAACAGCAAGGCGCATATTTTAAAGCTTGATCTTGAGGGCGCAAGGGAAAAATAAAACACCGTCAGGTAAAATATCGCTTGACTTTTGGACGCAGAATGGGTATAATACTCATTGTGATTCGGGGCGTGGCTCAGCTTGGTAGAGCGCTTCCTTGGGGTGGAAGAGGTCGTGGGTTCGAATCCCGCCGCTCCGACCATTTCGGATCGCCAGCCTTTACGGGTAACCCCCGTAAAGGCTTATTTTTTTGTCTATAGCAGGAGGTTTACACCTATGATTCGTACGCTGCCATTAGTTTGCAGTGACTGTGGTAATAAATTTATACCAAATGATGAATTATATTACCGTGATAACTTTTTAAGTACCAATATCAAAGATGTACATTTTGTTTGTTCCGATTGCATCGGTAAATGGCAAGCTAAATGGCAGATCAAGGCAGCCGAGTTTTTTGAAAAAGACTATGTGCTAACTGTAACTATCACGTTAGCAGACGGTACAGTCTATGAGAACCTCGACTGTACGCCACTGGAAACAACAGTAGTGACAAGCGAAGAAATACCGGAAGCAGCACAGCGCAAACTTTTTGAGATTTACAGCGACTGGGATGCGGCGCGTAAAAAGAATTACCTGAAAGATTGTACGTTTAAAGATGAATTTATGCGCACTACTTTTAGCTGCGAGACTTACGGCGGCGAAAAATTCAACGATGTTGCTTTTCGTTTTAATATGAAAGGGCAGATAGAAACAGAAACGCCGGTGCCTGAATATGTATTGCAGCAGATAGTAGATGCCTACCGTATATATGAAATGCAAAATAAGGAATAATTAGGGGGATAATATGCAGGAATTGTTGGAAAAAATAGAGAAACGGCGTACATTTGCCATTATTTCTCATCCTGACGCTGGTAAAACTACTTTAACTGAAAAATTGTTATTATATGGAGGAGCCATACATCTGGCAGGCTCTGTAAAGGCGCGCAAAAGCAATAAGCATGCTGTATCCGATTGGATGGAGATCGAAAAACAGCGTGGTATTTCTGTAACATCTTCCGTTTTGCAGTTTGATTACGACGGTCACCGCGTTAATATTCTTGATACCCCCGGACATCAAGACTTTTCAGAAGATACTTACCGGACATTGATGGCCGCCGACAGCGCGGTAATGCTTATCGACGCAGCCAAAGGCGTCGAACCGCAAACAAAAAAATTGTTCTGGGTCTGCCATCGCCGCAAGCTGCCTATTTTCACCTTTGTTAATAAACTGGACCGTTATGGCAGAAATCCGTTTGATTTGATGGCTGAGCTTGAGCAGGTGCTGGGTATTCACGCTTATCCTATCAATTGGCCTATCGGTATTGACGGCAATTATAAAGGCGTTTATGACCGTATTAAAAAGCAGATCGAACTGTTTGAAGATGATAACAGCCACGGCTCAAAAATTTTGAAATCTACTACTGGCTCTCTGGACGATCCGCAGATCATTGAAACTCTAGGCCAGGAATTATATGAAAATCTTTGTAACGATATCGAACTTTTAGATATGGCCGGCGACGAATTTGATATGGTACGGGTGAACAACGGCGAATTGACACCGATGTTTTTCGGTAGTGCCATGACTAATTTTGGCGTACGCAGCTTTTTAGAAAAATTCCTGGAGCTGTCGCCTCAGCCTCAGCCGCGTATTTTGCAGAACGGTGAGATATTAGACCCTGATACAGAACAGTTCTCGGCTTTTGTTTTTAAGATACAGGCCAATATGAATCCTGCCCACCGTGACAGGATTGCGTTTATGCGTATTTGTTCCGGCGTCTTTGAAAAGGGGATGTCTGTTTACCATAGACAAGGAGGCAAAGTAGTTAAGCTTTCGCAGCCACAGCAATTTTTGGCACAGGAACGCACAATTGTTGAAGAAGCCTATCCGGGAGATATCATCGGTGTTTTTGATCCAGGTATCTTTGGTATCGGTGATTCTTTAAGTGATGAAAAGATGAAAGTACAGTTTGAAGATTTCCCTGTTTTTCCACCGGAAATTTTCGCAAGGGTACAGCCGAAGGATTCTTTAAAACGCAAGCAATTTGTTAAAGGTATCACCCAGCTGGCGCAGGAAGGTGCTATCCAGGTCTTTGAACAAAAAGATATCGGTATCGAAAGCTTTATCGTCGGCGTGGTTGGCACGTTACAGCTGGAGGTTTTAGAGTACCGCTTGCTTAATGAATACAGCGCGCAGCTTGTAATGAACCAGTTAGCTTATACAGTTGCCCGCTGGGTTTATGCCGAAGATAAAAAACTTATCGATAATATTAAAGGGCTGGACAGTGGAATGCTCGTTTACGATCAAAAGGATCGGCCCGTTATTTTAGTTAATAATGAATGGTCGCTGAATTGGATTTTGGATAGAAATCCGGGCATCCAATTTTTGACAGTTCCCTCAGATGTTGCTAAAATTTAGATATTAAAATATAAATTATCTAATAATTTAATTAAAATTAATTGTAAAAAGTTTAAAAAGTAGTTTATGCTATAAACAGTGGCAAAAGAGTTTTGGGTGAGGTGAAAAGTATGACATATAAAAACAGCGAAAATAAATTCACCTTATCGCAAAAAATAGTGCTGTTGATAACCTTTGTTATCGTAGCGTCACTATTGCCTGCCAGTTTGCTTATAGCTCACAGGGTTTCAGGCGTTGTTGACGAGCGTATCAGCGTCAATGCGGTAAGCATCACGACTTTATTGTCGCATTCACCAGCAGTGATCCGTTCTTTGACATATGAAACCGATCTCAATACCACCAATGAAACCTTGAACAATGTCGTCAATATGGCGGCGAAATCCTGCAAGGCTAGTATTATTATTTTAGACCGGAACAAAAATATCCGTGTCTTTCACAATCCTACTTCTATTGATGGCTTTGAAGACGAAGCGCGTAATATCGTTGCCGATCAGGGTCTGACTACTAATTCCAACTGGTACGACACATCGGTATTCAATGAAAAAGCAGTAGGTGTTATCCGTGATGACCGGAATACTATCGTAGGCTACATCGTTGCCGGCGTATCGCCGAAAATGATCCAGGATTTAACCGTAGAATCGGTATTGCTGATTTTTCTGGCCAGTTTGTTTGGTTTATTCGTTGGTATTGGTGGAGCAGTCTTTTTGGCACGTCACGTAAAATCCACGTTGTTCGGTCTTGAGCCCGAGGATATCGCCACCTTGCTGCAGGAGCGTAACGCGCTGCTTAACTCGGTTAAAGAAGGGGTAGTGGCCATTAATAAAGATGCCAAAATAACTTTGATCAATACTGAATCGGAGTTTTTGCTGGCACAGGCAGGCATACCTAATCCGCATACGCTTTTAGGTAAGTCGCTGGAAAGCTTTATGAACGGCCTGACTTTAGACACCGTTTTAAAAGAAGGTCGGGCTACGCTGGATATGCCCGTACAGGTAGGATCGGTATTGTTTATCGCAACGCTGGTGCCATTGTTTGATAACGGCCATATAGGCGGCGCTATCATAACCTTCCGTAAAAAGACGGAATTGGAAGAACTGGCCAACCAGTTGACAGGTGTGCGCAATTATGCCGACGCACTGAGAGCGCAAACACATGAGTTTATGAATAAGATGCATGTTATTATGGGTCTTATTGATATGAAAGCTTATGATGAATTGAAGCAGTTTACGATGGAAATCGCAAACAACAGACAAGCAGAAGCTGCTTATGTAGTAACAAGGCTAAAAGATATTACCTTGGCAGGTTTTATTTTAGGCAAGATAAGCAGAGCGAGAGAGTTGGATATTGAATTTTCCTTAACAGATGAGAGTGAATTGACTGCTGAATTTATTCGTCCGACGGTACAGGAACTGATTTTGATCATTGGTAATCTGATTGAAAATGCTTTTGACATTTTACGCGATCATCCCAATGAAAGGATCGTTAATCTAAGTATTCTGACCTTCGATAACGAATTAATGGTGGTCGTTGAAGATTCCGGACCAGGCATACCGGAAAATAAACTTGAAACTATCTTCGAAAAAGGTTATTCTAGTAAGGGGCCTCGACGTGGAATAGGGCTTTTCTTAGTGAAACAAACAGTTACTCATTTAAAAGGTACTATCGAGGTTGAATCAACCGTAGGCGAAGGTACCACGTTCACAATAAGATTACCAATCGTAAGGACGGTGAAAACATCATGATCAAAGTTTTAGTAGTAGAAGATGACCCGATGGTAGGGAAACTTCACGAACATTATTTGACCCAAATCAAAGGTTTTCAGCTCTGCGACATTGTTCGCAACAGTGATGACGCGCTGAAAATCATGCAGAACAAAGAGTATAACCTGGTCATTCTCGATATTTTTATGCCGGGGATGGATGGTCTGCAGTTACTGGCCAAAATACGCGAACAGGAATATGATGTTGACGTTATCATAGTTTCCGCAGCCAATGATAAAGATAAGATCAAAGCAGCGCTCCGTTTAGGTGCTTTCGATTATATTATCAAACCCTTTGAGTTCGAAAGATTCAACCTGGCTTTGAACAATTACAAAAGCCGCTATAATTTAGTTGAAGAACAGGCCATCCTTAAACAGGATGAACTTGATAAGACCATCATCCATCAGGATACAGATGTGGAAGTTACTCTGCCGAAAGGTTTGGATAAAAACACTCTGAATACTGTTTGGTCCGAAATAATCAAAATCGACGGAATGTTTACCACTGAGGAAATTTCTGCTAAAGTTGGCATTTCCCGTGTTTCTATCCGTAAATATTTAGAATTCCTGAAATCGCTGAAACTGCTGAGCCTTGATTTGCATCGCGGCAGCGTAGGCCGTCCGGTCTATAAATATAAATGCATTGATAAAAATGCCAATATCATAGATCTCTATATTCAATAAAGGTTGTTGCTAATGGAAAAAATCGCCGCTATTCAGGTTTTAGACGTTCCTGTACATCCATATAGTATGAATGATGCTGTTGCATACCTTGATCAAAAAATACAGGCACAGCAGCCGTCCTTCGTAGTTACAGCTAACGCCGAAATTATTATGATGTGTCAGGACGACGCAGAATATAAAAACATTTTGACTAATATTGCCGATCTGGTTTTGCCTGATGGTGCTGGTACAGTATGGGCAGGAAGAAAGTTAGGGCATCACGTTCCCGAACGTGTCGCAGGTTTTGATTTATTTAATCGTTTACTTAATTTGGCTGCCGGAAAGAGCTATAAAGTTTTTTTCTTTGGTGCTGCTCCTGGTATAGCCGAAGCTGCTAGGGAAAAAGCAGAAATCCTGTACCCGGGAGTGGATGTAGTTGGCTGTAGAGACGGCTATTTTTCCGACTGTGATAACACTGCTATTATCGAAGCAATAAATAACAGCGGCGCGCAGATACTTTTCCTTGCGCTGGGAGCGCCCAAACAGGAAAAATGGCTGCAGGCACATCTTAGAGAATTGAAGCCTTATATTACAATGGGGATAGGCGGCAGTTTTGATGTTTTAGCTGGTAAAATGGAAAGAGCGCCTTTATGGATGCAGAAATATTCTCTGGAATGGCTGTTCAGGCTTTACAAACAGCCCCGCAGATGTATTCGTATGCTGGCATTGCCTAAATTCGTAATTAAAGTAATATGTTCAAAATGAAATAAAAATGGACAAAAAGATATGGCTGTATTATAATAATGTGATGAATAAAAAGCTCATCACATTATTATTTTGTCTTCTTATAAAAACTGACGAAAGAGAGGGGCTCTCTGATGATTATAGTTAAAGACGGTCACCCGTTTATTTTTGCTTTTGCTATCATTACTTTTGCTGTAGCTTATTGGGGCGGCCTTGTATGGGCGGTTATCCCAGCTGTTTTAACATTATTTTTTCTTTATTTTTTTCGCAATCCTAATCGTTCCACAGTAGCTGATGATTCTATTATTTATTCGCCAGCAGACGGTACAGTAATGGCTGTCGAAGATTTTTATGACGACGAATATCTGAACGAAGACGCTGTTAAAGTAACGATTTTTCTTTCCGTATTTAACGTCCACGTCAACCGCAGCCCGGTAAATGGCGAGATAAAATATCAACGCTATACCTGCGGACAGTTCGTACCGGCTTATAAAAAATCGGCTTCTTTTGAGAATGAACGCCATGCTATCGGCGTCCAAAATGATAAAATGAAGGTTTTAGTTATTCAGGTAGCTGGGTTACTTGCCCGCCGTATCGTTTCCTGGGTAACTTTAGGACATGATTTGAAACAAGGCGAATGTTATGGTATGATTAAGTTTGGATCAAGTACCGAACTTGTTATGCCTAAAAATGTTGAAATTCTTGTCAAAAAAGGCGATTCAGTAGTCGGAGGGGTTTCTCTGATCGGGAGGGTTCGTTAAAGCATGAATTATCGTCGTATCATACCTAACAGCATCAGTTCTTTAAGCCTGATTTTCGGTGTTTTATCAATATTTGATACTTTTGAAGGTAATTTTCAAAGGGCGGCTATTCTTATAATCCTGGCAGTCGTTGCCGATTCTTTAGACGGTAGGGCAGCAAGGTTGTTGGGAGTAGGCGGCAGCGATTTTGGCAAAGAGTTAGATTCACTCTGCGATCTTGGTTCTTTTGGTGTCGCTCCGGCAATCTTGATTTACCAGTACGGTATGACTGATCTTGGTTTAATTGGGAAGCTTATAGCTTCTGTGTTTACTATTTGTGGTGCTTTGCGTTTAGCACGTTTCAATGTTAATGTGGGCGAAGTAAAAGGGTACTTTCAAGGTATGCCAATCCCTGCAGGGGCTTGTGTTTTAGCCACCTATGTCCTTTCTGGCTATGAGTTTTCAACTTATTTTGTTGCGGCTTTAACTTTTATTATTGGCTGTATAATGTATAGTAATGTAAAATTCCCTGATTTTAAAGGCAAGGGTAATCCCATGTTTTTGCCTCCTGTTATAGCAGCAGCCGCAGTCGGTGTGTATCTTTTATATACAAATCCCGGTGCTTGGCCTTTTGTTGCAATGTTTACATATTCTGTAGCAGGTATCATAAACTACGTTTATGCCGCTGCGTTGAATAAGCAGTAATTTTTTTTAGAAAGCAAGGAGATTTTTGATGAGTACTTATTTTGACTTGATCATGATTCCGTTGCAGCTTTTGATTGTGTTTTTTACGATCTACTATTTCACGCTATCGTTTTTTGGACTTTTTGGCCGCCGGCCGGAAGAAAAGATTTACGAAGAGCAGAAAACTTTTGCTATGATCGTCTGTGCGCATAATGAAGAGCAGGTAATCGGTCAATTGGTCGAGAATCTGCATCTGCTCAATTATTCAGATCATTTATATGATATTTTTGTAGTTGCAGATAATTGCAAAGATAATACAGCTCAGATTGCCCGTCAAACGGGAGCCATCGTTCACGAACGCTTCAACGACAAAGAAAAGGGCAAGGGCTTTGCCATGGACTGGATGTTCCAAAGATTATTTGAAATGGAACGGCAGTATGACGCTGTCTGTGTTTTTGATGCTGACAATTTAGTGCATCCTAATTTTCTAAAAGAAATGAACAGCCGCTTGTGCAAAGGCGAACGCCTTATACAGGGGTATCTGGATTCCAAGAATCCTAATGATACCTGGATCTCTGGAGTGTTTTCGATTTCCTTCTGGGTAGTAAACCATGTTTGGCATTTGGCTAAATATAATATTGGCTTATCAAGCTGTCTTGGTGGTACAGGTATGTGTATCTCGACGGATATCCTGCGCCGGCATGGGTGGGGGGCAACCTGCCTGACCGAAGATATGGAATTTACCATGAAAGCTTTGCTGGAAGGTATTCCGACCACTTGGGCCCATGATGCTATTGTTTACGACGAAAAGCCGCTGACTTTTATGCAGTCCTGGAAACAGCGTAAACGTTGGGCACAGGGACATTTTGATGTTGCTAACCGCTACATCGGCAAATTATTCGTAAAGGGTATTAAAGAGAGGAATATCGTTGTTTTAGACGGTATCATCAATTTATTCCAGCCTTATTTCCTGCTGATTTCTACTTTCTTTGTTATCTGCAGTTACATCTATCATTTTTATCCGTTCTATACCAACGTCCTGTATGCTATCCTGCCGTTAGAAGTCTGGACTTTGATCGGTGTAGGCCAATATATTTTCCCAATGATCGTGCTTTTTAAAATCCATGCTTCTTTTAAATCCTGGATGTACCTTTTACTGTATCCGCTGTTTATTTACAGCTGGATCCCAATTACTGTTTTAGGTTACCTGCATCGTCACGATCACGAATGGAGCCATACGGCCCATACGCGCGGAATCAGCTTCAATGATGTTCTGATCCCGGAAAATGCTGAGCTTGGCCCTAAGCAGGTCGTATTCCCTAAAAAACAATAAGCATTAGACCGCTCTTGTAAGAGCGGTCTTTTTTGGCGTTCAAAGCCCGCTAGCCTTTATTTTATGGTGCTTTTATGTTATCATAAGATGATAGAGTATTTTTAAAATCGTAAGGAGAAGTTTGTGAAAATACGCGGCATTTTATTTGATTTAGATGGTACTTTGATCGATACCATCGATTTGATAATCAAAGCTTTTGAACACAGCTTTGCAGTTTGCCTGAACAAAGAAATGCCTCGCAAAGAACTGGTAAAGTATTTTGGACTGCCCTTGCGCAGTGCTATGCGCAACTATGTGGCAGAAGAACAGGTTGAGGATCTTTGCTCTGTTTATCGTGAGTTCAATTTACAGCATCACGATGAACTGATCAGGCCGTTTGCCGGAGTTACAGAAACACTTACTGCTTTACAGCAGCGCGGCATAAAAATGGCTATCGTTACTTCTAAGAAAGTGCCGATGGCAAAACGCGGCTTACAATGTATGCAGCTGGAATCCTATATGGATGCAGTTATAGGCTGCGATATCTGCGAATACCACAAACCTCATCCTGAACCGATGGAAAAAGCTCTGCTGGCCTTGGGGCTGCAGGCAGAGGAATGTTTGTGCATCGGAGATAGTCCCTTTGACCTGCAAAGCGGACAGGCTGCCGGTTGCTACGGCACTGCCGCAGTACGTTATACCAGCTTTGACTGGCAGCAGATGCTCCAGGAAGGAAAACCGGACTATATTTTAGAAACATTAACAGATCTGATACCAATAGTTGATGATCTGAATAACAAAAATTAAGGAGGCCATTATGCGTAAAATAGCAATTATTGGCGGCACAGGTATTTACAGCCCGGAAACCCTGCAATGTTTTGAAGAAAAAATCATTCAAACTCCCTACGGACCCGCTTTGTGTAATATTGGTACCATGTGTAGCAATCAGGTGATTTTTATCACTCGTCACGGAGTAGGGCACAAAACAGCCCCGCATAAAGTTAATTATCGTGCCAATATTTGGGCCCTAAAAAGTTTAGGCACCGAAGAAATTTTTGCTACTACCGCAGTAGGCTCGTTAAATCTAGATATGGAACCTGGGCATTTCGTTGTCTGCGATCAGGTTTTAGACTTTACGAAAAGCCGCATCAATACCTTTTATGATAATCCTGAACGCGGAGTCGCTCATGTTGACTTTACCAACCCGTATTGCCCGCGCCTGCGTGATAAAGTTATCAACTGTCTGTATAAAACAGATATCACCTTTCATAAAAAAGGCTGTTATGTCTGCACTGAAGGCCCGCGTTTTGAAACGGCCGCTGAAATTAAAATGTTCGCTATGGTTGGCGGAGATTTGGTCGGCATGACTAATATCCCCGAATCACTGCTGGCACGAGAAGCAGAAATGTGCTATACAAACTGCTCGATCGTTACTAATATGGCAGCCGGTATTTCGCCGATGCCGCTTTCGCATACCGAGGTGGTTGAAGCTATGGACAGGAGCATTAAAAACATGGAGCAGCTTATCAGCGCTTTTATTGCCGCTAATGAAGAAGATTCCATGGAATGTAACTGTTCGCAGTGTATGGCCGAATTTGGCGGTTTTACGCTATAAAAGGAGCTGGCATAAAGATGGTTAAAACTATGCAGTGGCAGGGTAAAAGCTTAACCTTATTAGACCAGACGAAACTGCCTTTAGAAATTACCACTATTCTCTGTCACGATTACAGAAGAGTAGGGGAAGCCATAAAACGTTTGGAAGTACGTGGTGCTCCTGCTATAGGAGCTGCTGCTGCCTTTGCGATGGTTTTGGGTTGGCAGGAATTGATGGACGCATGTCCGAAGGCTACTGCTACAACCTTACTTCCCGCATTTGAAAAAATCAAAGCGGAATTGATAGCAACCCGTCCTACAGCAGTTAATCTTGCCTGGGCCGTTGAAAAAATATATACTCTGGCGCTGACGTTACCAGAAGAAAGCGCGGCTGCCGTTGCTTTGACGCTGGAAACTCTCGCTAATCAGATCTATGAAGATGATATAAATGTCAATAAACGGATTGGCTTCAATGGTGCTGCTTTGTTGCCTAAGCAGTCCAAGGTACTTACGCACTGTAATGCCGGTGCTTTAGCCACCTGCGGTTGGGGGACAGCCTTAGGGGTAGTTCGCCAAGCCTTCGCCGATGGTAAACTGGCTATGGTTTATGCCGATGAAACGCGTCCGTTATTACAGGGTGCGCGTTTGACTGCCTGGGAATTAGAGGAAGACGGCATTCCCGTGACTTTGATAACCGATAATATGGCCGCCTGGACGATGCAGACGCAGCAGCTGGATGCTGTTATCGTTGGCGCTGACAGGATAGCGGCCAACGGCGATACCGCCAATAAAATAGGAACCTATGGCGTGGCCCTGGCTGCTAAACATCATCGTATACCTTTTTATATAGCGGCACCCATAAGCACTTTTGATTTTTCCTTAGCAGACGGCGGGCATATCCCTATAGAAGAACGGGACGCTATGGAAGTTAAGCAGCTTCAGGGAGTGGTAACCGCTCCGCAACAGGCCAAAGTATTCAATCCTGCTTTTGACGTTACTCCGTCAGATTTGATCACCGGTATCATCACAGAATATGGCGTGCTATCTGCGCCGTATGTAGAAAATATAAAAAAATTGCAGAACAAGCTGCAAGAGGAGGACTAATCTTAATTATGGAAAGTATGATTCGCGACATCGCTTTAGCTCCGTCTGGTAAACAAAAAATAGCCTGGGTCAAAGAGCATATGCCCTTGCTCAATATTTTAAATGAAAAATACAGCAAAGAGCAGATTTTTAAAGGCCTGAATATGATAGTTACTATCCATCTGGAAGCCAAAACAGCTTATTTAGCACAGGTACTTAAAAATGCTGGCGCTAATGTAGTTGTTACCGGCAGCAATCCCTTATCTACTCAGGATGATGTTGCCGCTGCTTTAGTTGACGATGGTATCACTGTTTTTGCAACTCACGACTGCACTACCGCAGAATATGATATGTATTTGGGCAAAGCGCTGGATATTGAGCCTGATTTGATTATTGATGACGGCGGCGACCTTGTAAATATGCTGCACGGCGAACGTAAAAATTTGGTTGCCAAGCTTATTGGCGGCAGCGAAGAAACAACTACCGGCGTACACCGTTTAAAAGCTTTGTCCCACAACGGCAAATTAGCGTTTCCAATGATCGCTGTCAACGATGCCTATTGCAAATATTTGTTTGATAACCGTTATGGCACCGGCCAATCTTCCTGGGATGGCATTATGCGCACTACTAACCTTTCAGTAGCAGGTAAAACTGTTGTTGTTGCAGGCTATGGCTGGTGTGGTAAAGGTGTTGCTATGCGTGCCAAAGGTTTGGGCGCTAACGTTATCGTTACCGAGATCGACCCGATTAAAGGTATCGAAGCTGTTTTTGACGGCTTTAGAGTGATGCCGATGGACGAGGCTGCTAAGCATGGTGATTTCTTTGTTACCGTTACCGGGTGCAAAGACGTCATTACCAAAAAGCATTTCCAGGTTATGAAAGACGGCGCTATTTTGAGCAATGCTGGCCATTTTGACGTAGAAATAAATATCAACCACTTAGAAGAGCTGACGGTGGAGCCTTCTTACGAAGTTCGCAAAAATATCCGCACCTTTACCATGGCTGACGGACGTAAAATCAACCTTTTAGGCGAAGGTCGCCTGGTAAATCTGGCCTGCGGTGACGGACATCCAGTAGAAGTTATGGACCTTTCCTTTGCCATGCAGTTCTTGGCTATGAAATATTTATGGGAACATAAAGCTGATCTGGAAAACAAATTATATGTTTTACCAGAGGAACTGAACACGGAAATAGCTGCTCTCAAATTGAAAGCTATGGGCTGTGGTATCGATCAGCTTACCGCAGAACAAGATGCGTATTTGAATCAGGCATAAGGAAGTGCTTAAGTTGCAAAACAGCATGAATATCGAAACAGCATGCCAGAAAATAATCGCCACAGGCCATAAAATGGTCGAACAGAAGATGATTGCAGGTTCCTGGGGCAACCTCAGCATCAAAATCGATACTGAAAGCTGCGCTATAACGCCTTCTGGACGGGCTTATGATAGCCTGACTGCTCAGGACATCGTGATCATCGATATGACCGGCAAAAAACTGGCCGGCGATTTGATCCCTTCTTCGGAAACGCCGCTGCACACAGCAATTTATAAGGCTATCCCTGAAGCGCAAGCCATAGTACACACACACAGTATTTATGCCAGTGCCTGTGCTGCTATGCACAAACCCATACCTGCTGTGGTTGAAGATCTGGTGCAAATTATTGGCGGACAGGTAGAAGTAGCTGAATATGCTTTACCGGGAACGCAGGCTTTAGCAGATAATGCAGTCAAAGCACTGCAAAATAAAAAAGCGGCACTGCTGGCTAACCACGGCGTAGTCTGTTGGGGAACCACGCTGGAAGCTGCTTTAATGACGGCAGAGATCGTTGAAAAAGCTGCCCATATCTATTGCATCTGCGAAACCATGGGCGGCGCTGTACTTTTGCCGGATGACGATATCGCAGTAATGCATGATTTTTATCAGCAACACTATTCTAAACGACAAATAGGCAAGGGAGATGAAACACTTGAGTAAATTATTATTAAAAAATGTAGAAATAATTTCTGCTCCCGATACTGAACAATATTTTCTTGGCATCGACAACGATATCATAACTGCCATCAGCAAAGAACTGCCAGACGGCTTTGAAAATGCCAAGGTCATTGATGCAGTTGGCAAAATAGCTGTGCCTGGTATGGTAAATACGCATACCCATTCTGCTATGACTTTGCTGCGCAGCTATGCTGACGATATGGTACTGATGGATTGGCTTCAGAATAAAATCTGGCCTGCTGAAGCAGGGCTTAATGATGACGACATTTATTGGGGCACAATGCTTTCGATAGTAGAAATGTTAAAATCCGGCACTACCTGCTTTGCCGATATGTATTTTGCTATGGACAGAGTTGCTCAGGCAGTAGAAGAAACCGGTATCCGCGCTTCCTTAAGCCGTGGTCTGGTAGGGCTTACTCCTGATGCCGATGAAAAACTGGTAGAAAATGAAGAGCTCTTTAAAAACTGGCACGGAAAAGCTGACGGACGCATTAGGGTTATGTTTGCCCCTCATGCTCCATATACCTGCCCGGTGCCATATTTAGAAAAAATCATTGCTAAAGCAGGGGCATTAAATGCTGAGATCCATATGCACTTGTGTGAAACAGCAGGCGAGGTCAGCGATTGCCTGAAAGAGCATCATATGACTCCTATCAATCTTATGGATAGTTTAAGGATGTTTGAATGTGGTACTTTGGCTGCTCACTGCGTACATGTCAATGATGAGGATATGGATATCATGGCAGCAAAAAATGTTCGTGTTGCCCACAATCCTCAAAGCAACTTGAAGCTGGCCAGCGGAATAGCGCCCGTACCAGCCATGCTAAAACGTGGTATCATCGTGGGTCTTGGCACAGACGGCACTTCCAGCAACAATAATTTAGACCTTTTGGAAGAATGCCGCCTAACAGCTATGCTGCATAAAGGCATCAGCGGCGACCCGTTACTTATACCTGCTAAAGAAGCTTTGGCACTGGCTACCAAGCAAGGCGCCCTGGCCTTAGGTTTCACTGATATTGGTGAGCTTGCCGTGGGCCAGAAGGCAGATATCGTGCTTTACGATATGCAGAAGCCTTACTGGTATCCCAGACATGATCGTGTATCGTTGTTTGTTTATGCCGCTAATGCTGCCGACGCAGATACTGTTATTGTCAATGGTAAAGTTTTGATGCAAAACGGAGAATTGCCGCAGCTTGATGTAGAAAGAATTTATGCGGAGGCCAATACACGCGGCCACCGTTTGACTAAATAAAGATTTAAAAACTTAGGAGTGACAAAATTGGCTAAAATCCTTGTAAAAAACAATTTAGCACCGGCAGTTTATGAATTCATCATAGATGCACCGATGATTGCCCATAAATGCCAGCCCGGTCAGTTTGTTATGATCAGAACCGATGAAAACAGTGAACGTATCCCTTTGACTATCGCTGATTTCGACCGCGAAAAAGGTACCATAACCTTGATCGTTCAAACAGTAGGTAATACTACTACACATCTTTGCGAAACTTTTAACGTTGGAGACGATATTCTCGATGTTCTCGGGCCTCTTGGCATGCCGTCCCATATGCAAAAATTTGGTACAGTTGTCTGCATCGGTGGAGGTATAGGCGTAGCTCCTGTTTATCCTATAGCCCGTGCTTATCACGAACTGGGTAACAAGGTGATCTCTATTATTGGCGCGCGCAATGAAGAGCTGATTATTTTTAAAGATAAAATGGCAGCTGTCAGTGATGAACTAATCATTACTACGGATGATGGCAGCGCAGGACATAAAGGCTTCGTAACCGACCCCTTAAAAGCAATGCTTGAGGCTGGCGAGCAGATCGACCTGGTCTTGGCCATCGGACCTGTTATTATGATGAAAAATGTTGCCGAGACTACCAGGCCCTATGGCACGCTTACTACGGCCAGCCTGAATACCATCATGGTAGACGGTACTGGTATGTGCGGCGGCTGCCGTGTAAAGGTAGGGGACGAAAACAAATTTGCCTGCGTGGACGGTCCTGAATTTGACGCTCATTTAGTAGACTTTGCTAATCTCGTGCAGCGTCAGCAAATGTATAAAGGTCAGGAAATGCTCGAATATAGCTGCGGAGGTCATTGCAAATGCGTGGAGGAATGAGAAATCCGATGCCGGAACAACCGGCCGATGTTAGAAATAAAAACTTTGAAGAAGTTGCACTTGGCTATGACATGGCAACAGCTATCGACGAGGCCCAGCGTTGCTTAAACTGCCCCAAACCGCGTTGTGTGGACGGTTGCCCGGTCAATGTCGAAATTCCAGCTTTCATCCAGGCTCTTGCTCAAAGCCAATTAGATGAGGCTATCAGCATCTTAAAACGTAAAAACAGCCTACCGGCAGTCTGTGGCCGCGTCTGCCCACAGGAAAATCAATGCGAAAGCAAATGCGTCCTGGGTATTAAAGGCGAATCTGTTGCTATTGGCCGTTTAGAACGCTTTGTAGCCGATTATGCCCGCGAACAGGGGATCGACGTTACCGAAACAGAGCAAGTTGACCCTAAAGGCAAAAAAGTCGCTATTGTTGGCAGTGGCCCTTCCGGTTTGACTGCTGCCGGTGATCTGGCTAAGCTGGGTTATGACGTTACTATGTATGAAGCCCTGCATGCTCCAGGCGGTGTTTTAATGTATGGTATTCCTCAATTCCGTCTGCCTAAAGAGATAGTTAAACACGAAATCGACGCCCTCAAAGATTTGGGTGTAAAGATAATGCCTAACGCCGTTATCGGCCGCACTTTCACGATCAAAGAATTGCTGGAGGAAGAAGGCTTCAGCGCTGTTTATGTAGGCACCGGCGCCGGTTTGCCACATTTTATGCATATCGACGGCGAAAACCTCAACGGTGTTTATTCGGCAAACGAATTCCTGACGCGTGTTAATTTGATGCGTGCTTATCAATTCCCGAAGGTGGCAACGCCTGTTTATGTTGGTAAAAAAGTTGCCGTTGTCGGCGCAGGCAATGTTGCTATGGACGCAGCGCGTACAGCTAAACGTCTGGGCGCTGAACAAGTATACATCGTTTATCGCCGTAGCGAAGACGAAATGCCGGCTCGCAAAGAAGAAATAGGCCACGCTAAGGAAGAAGGTATAGAATTACGTTTGCTCAACAACCCAACCAAAATCCTTGGTGATGAAAAAGGCTGGGTCAGCGGCATGGAATGCGTTAAAATGGAACTGGGCGAGCCTGATGCATCAGGACGCCGTTCTCCCGTTGAAATCGCAGGTTCAGAGTATGTTTTAGATGTTGATATGGTGGTTATGGCGATCGGTCAGGGCCCTAATCCGCTAATCAAACAAACTACACCTGAACTTGCAACAAATAAACGCGGCAATATCACAGCTGACGAAGATGGAGCTACTTCCATACCTGGCGTCTTTGCCGGTGGTGACATAGTCACCGGAGCTGCAACCGTAATTTCAGCTATGGGAGCCGGTAAAAAAGCCGCTCAGGCCATAGACGAATACCTTACAAAGAAATGATGATAGGCTAAGTTTTCATTCATCTTTCGCAATGCTTGATCCGGCAGTAATCTGCCGGATATTTTTTACCTTTTATTATCATATTTGTTTTTATTTTACTTAACTAAAGAATGGTAAAAACATTCGTGATGTGATATGATAAAATCAATAAATTTAGTTTAATATTAAAATTTTTCTTCGAGGTGAACAAAATGCAATTTCCATTAGTATTGGGCGTTTCTGCCCGTCATGCTCATTTATGCCGCGAACATATGGATATCTTATTTGGCGAAGGCTCTGAACTGCATCCTAAAAAATATATTGGCCAGCCCGGGCAATATTCTTCTGAAGAACAAATTACTTTAGTAACTGCTAAAGGCGAAATGAAATTAAGAATCATCGGCCCGCTGCGCAAATATACCCAATTAGAGCTGTCCTTTACCGATGCCAGAAAGGTAGGACTCAATCCTCCTATCAGAAATTCCGGCGATATCAAAAATTCGGCTGGCGGTAAATTGATTGGCCCCAAAGGTGAAGTAGAAATCACCGAAGGCGTTATTATTGCGGCCCGTCATATCCATCTATACCCCGAAACAGCTGAAACTTACGGTTTGAAGGACGGAGATCTTGTATCTATCCAAACGACAGGGGAGCGCGCTTTGTTGCTCAATAACGTTCTGGTTCGTGCGGGTGAAGGTAATGCGGACGAAGTCCACATTGATACTGACGAAGCTAATGCCTGCAATCTTGATAGCGGTGTTATGGTTGAAATTATCACAAAATAACTTCAAGAGGTGATAAAATGTCCAAGTTTCTTCTAGTTTTATCCCTGTTGATTCAGTTATCGTTTGCGCACGTTGTTCTAGCAAATGAATATCATGTTCCTGAAGCGGGCTTTAAAGTGAAACTGCCTAAGCAGGAAGTGAATATTGTTGGTAAAGATTTTTACGGAGGCTTGCAGCCAAACGGCGATTTTATCTATGTTTACAGCCTTGACGAAAAACAGGCCGCAACGCTTTTAGAACAAAAATTCACTGCTGCAACTTTCGCTACTGATTATGAATCGATCGCCTTGTTAGAACGTTCCGGCATCAATCCTAATAAAGCTGATTTAAAGTTCTTAGACCCCCAGCTTTATTGGCCTGCCGATAAACCATTCATTCAACCATTGCCGAAAGATATTCCTGTTACTATCTCTACAGGGAAACTTCATGGCAAAAAAAGCCTGAATATGCAGTTTAAAGAAGATCATAACAACAGCAACAGTAAAGCTTTCTATTTATGTTCGATCGACTTGCTCGCTGCTAATAACAGGTTATACGTCATTACTACTAAAACTTTGACTGCTGAAAATGCTGCTGCAAAATCAGCCGAAGGTGAAACTGCTGACAGCACGCGCGATATTTATCTGCAAAGCGTTCGTCTTACCAAACCCCAGGCAAGCACACAGCCATTACTGTACACTGATACTTTAGGGAAATTTAAAATAAGGCTTCCTGATAACTGGTATTATGTGCAAAGCTACTTCTCCGATGATCCCAAAGCCTGTTTAACCTTTGCCCTTCCTTTGGAAACTTTGAAAAAAATCAAAGAAAAGACGCAAAATATAGAGGCTGCCGATTTAGAGAAAGAGAAAATAGCAGATAATGTTTCTGAAGAAAGCATAGCTTCTTGGATGGAACTGATAACAGAAGGTATATGGTCTGTTTCATGCGAAACAAAGGATTTTGAAACAGCCGCTTATTTAGAAAACCCGGAAGCAACAAAAGCTGAAATGCAGTTATTGTTTTCCGAATTAAAGAATTACATCGAAGACAGCCGATACTATCGCAACGGAAAATTTGATTTTACTGTTGATATAACACCTAAAATAGGTTATATCAATTTTGATCTTGCTTTTAATTTAAAAGGTAGGAAAGATTTTGATAACAGAGGTAAGATCTTCTTTACCAGAAAAAAAGGCGGTATCATAGTCTATACTTCTACTATTAAAAATACGGAGCAACAGTCGTCAGTAGATTTTTTGACGACTATAAAAAATCTTGATTTGAAATAAAATTGCGGCCCCTTTACTTAAGAATGTATGATGCAAAGGAGACACAAAAATGAAGAAAAAACTCTGTTCCGGACTAATTACAATCGGTATACTCGGCAGCCTTTCAAGCTGTTATGCTTTTGACTATCGCAGCGAAGAAGCGGGTTTCAGTGTCGATATACCTGATAATAATACTGTTATTGTGAGCAAGGATATGTTTGTTGGTGGCAATAATAAAGCTGGTATGCATGGCATCAACGCGGTTAGTCGGGCTGCAATCGAAAAATATACCCAGACTACTTTTGATACAACAAAATTCCAAAGCGATTTAAAAGCGATGGCAGTTGCTATCAAAGCAGGCAAAGATATTTTAGAAATGCCTGAATATGCCTATTTAACGGCCCCACAAAACGACCTTCAACAATATATGCAAAATCTGATGCACAATTCTGAAACCAGCTTTCCCGGACAGAAGAGTTATAAGATTACAAAAATAAATAAAATGCCTGCTTTGGAGATCGACAACGAGATGGTGGTTAATTATAAAATTGACCTTCCTGTTGCTTATAGCAAAGAAGAGCAGCGTAATGTAGAGAAATATAACCACTATGTAAAATTCAGTGCCGACGGTAAACAAATGGCAACCAAATATAATTTAGTATCTAAAATATACATCTTATCACAAAACGATCAGTTATATAACTTAACCAGTGGTTATGTTGAGTTTCCGGAAGTTGAAACGTCTGTGAAAATGAATAGTAACAACGATTCTGACGAATTCACCAAGATACTGATGGATACTAAAGTCAATAAACGCTCCTATAAAAAACTGTCTAAAGATTTTACCAGGAAATTAGAATTCTTTAAACCGCAAGCCTCCAATGCTGATCTTGTCATTAAAGATACTATCTTCAAAAAAGACTTTAAAGTTCCCCATGACTGGCTCTATATCCAGAGCAACCAAAAAATAAATGATATCCCTATGAGCTTCTTTTCGGCTCTGCCGATGGCAGCTATCGAAAAGATAGGGCAGGAGTACCTCGACTCAAAGATATTTGATATCACTACAACCAAAATAGGTATCGATGTAGATGCCAATACCAGATCATCTAACTTTGATTTAGGTAAACTATTAAGCGCGTATTCTGAAGGTGTTATCGGCATTTCCGCAGAATATAAACCAACTCGTGCTGCAGATCGAGGTCCGAAGCAATTTTTAGACAATCCAATTTTCACAAAAATGATGTTTGAAGAATTTATGAGCAAACCAATTTTTAGCCCCAGAGAAAAAGCGCGGCTTGAAAAGTTCATTCAAGTTAAAAGCTTTACCCATAAAATGGATATCAATGAAGAAAATTGCCTTATTAATTTTACTTATGATGTAGATTTACATGTGCCAAAAAATTTCTCCAATTTCAATAAACCTGGTTACGATATTTTCACCGAAGAAAATTTAACGGACTTGCATCTCTATGGAAAAAAGAAATTTTATTTCGACGCAGATAACAAAATAAATTTACTTTGTTATTTTACACAAAACAAAGTAAATGGATCTAACTTAGTTCAAACAGAGTATAATGCTTATGATTTATTTAAAACTGCTTTTCTGAAAAAGGATTAAAGAAGTTCAGTATAGCTAAATGTAAAATACCCGGAGGATATACAAAAATATCATTCGGGTATTTTTATGTTCAAAATCCATCGTCATAGATTCGATTTAAGAGGATTTAACAAGTGCTCTAATACAAGTTGTTGCACGCAGCGTCAAAAACCCTTAAATCGCATTTTAGCGCCTGAGATACAGTTTTATGCAAAATATACTAATGATGATGATAAATTAAGCAAATGGCCGTTAATAACCCGTTTTATCGCAGCTCTTTATTTTACATAATATATATTATCGGACGTAATCTGAAATAAGACATTACCACCACTAAAAGCCCTATTTAATTACGACAGTATAAATTTTTAATAACCGAACAATCGCAAACAGATGTTTTGACATTATCACCCGTAACTGATATAATATAGGAAATTAGAAGTTGATGATGTTCGTTGATTATATTGTTTTATTTAAAAAATTGGAGGCTGGTTTTATGGCAAGAAGAGCTCGATTCAGTGATTTTGATGGAGTTATTACAGAGGAAATGCTTTCGGATCGTCAAAGAGCGATCCTAGACTTTATTCGTGAACATGTTTTTGCCAAAGGTTATCCGCCAGCCGTGCGTGAAATTGGTAAAGCTGTAGGATTATCTTCTAGCGCTAGCGTGCATACCCATCTCCATAAATTGGAAGAATATGGCTTTCTGCAAAGAGATCCGGCTAAACCACGCGCTATAGAACTGACTCAGGATAGCAGTTGGCGCCAAAAAACCGTAGTTCCTGTTCCGTTGGTTGGCAAAGTAACGGCTGGCCAGCCCATATTAGCAGTGGAAAACATAGAAGAAACCTACCCTATTCCTTTGGATTTACTTGGCTGCCAGGAAGATGTCTTTATGTTATCTGTTTCTGGTGATAGTATGATCAAAGCTGGTATTCTTGATCATGATTACATTGTTGCCAGGAAACAAAACTTTGCAAACAATGGCGATATTGTTGTGGCACTTATTGATGGTGAAGAGACTACTGTAAAACGTTATTTCCGTGAATTGCGTTCTATTCGTCTGCAGCCTGAGAATGACGCTTACACTCCCATTACCGGAACGGATAATATTCAGGTTCTTGGTAAGGTTATCGCTGTTTTCCGCATGCTGTAGCACCATCATTGCATCGCGACTGCGTCTCAAATGAGTCTTTATGGTGTCACTATAGTGTCGTTCGGTTTTGTTTATGACTTTACTTATGAAAAAATCCCTCTTAATCATACTTATCAGTAGATTAAGAGGGATTTTATATTTTAAGTTATTTACAGTAAAACCAGTGTTTTTATTACTTGCTGTTTAGTTCCCCTACCATTTTGGCAGCTGACATAATAGCTATGCGTCCGTGTTCAAAGGTTAAGCCGCCTTGAAAATAAACATTATAAGGTTCTCTACAAGGTCCATCGGCACTCAGCTCTATAGAAGCGCCCTGAACAAAGGTTCCGGCAGCCATAATAATCTCATCCTGATAACCAGGTATTTGTGCTGGTACAGGCGCTACGTGAGCATCGACCGGAGAATTACTTTGGATGGCTACGCAAAAATTGCAGAGCCGTTCTTTTGTTTCCAGACGTATCGCCTGAATAATATCGCTGCGTGTATCTTTGATAAGAGGTGTTACCTGATAACCTAAGCGCGAAAAAACAGCCGCAGCGAAGATGGCAGTTTTTACTGCTTGTAAAACTACATGCGGCGCTAAAAACAGGCCTTGGTAAAATTCTCTGGCTGTATCCCCCAGGGTCGCTCCCATTTCTCCACCCAAACCCGGCGCAGTTAAACGATATGAGGCCAGTTCAACCAAATCCTCGCGTCCCACGATATAACCGCCTGTAGGCGCTAAGCCGCCGCCAAGGTTTTTAATGAGAGAACCTGCCATCAGGTCTGCCCCAACTTCTGTTGGTTCTTGTTTCTCAATAAATTCACCATAGCAATTATCGACAAAGCAAATAATTTGCGGGTTTATTTCTTTGACCATGCTGCAGATAGTACCTATTTCTTCCACAGTGAGGGTTTTGCGTACACTGCTATAACCACAGGAACGTTGAATATGTACCAGCTTGGTTTTGGATGTGAGTGCTGCTTTGATAGCTTCTAAATCAACGTGTGCTCCGACCATCGGTACTTCCTTATAAAGAATACCCATATCGGCCAAAGAGCCAGGAGTTTTTACGGGCACACCGATAATAGTCTGCATCGTATCATAAGGAGCGCCGGTAGCAGCTACCATTTCATCACCAGGCCTTAATACACCCAGTAAGGCTACGGCTAAAGCATGTGTCCCAGAAACAAATTGCGATCTTACCAGGGCAGCTTCAGTTTTAAAAATATCGGCATAGATAGCATCTAATTTCTCGCGGCCAACGTCAGAATATGCATATCCCGTAGTAGGTTTAAGATAGAAATCTGATACCATATGCTTTCTGAAGGCCTGCATTACTTTTTCGGTATTATGCAAAGCTGCCTCTTCGTAACTTTTGGCAGCTTGCAAAACTTCTAATAATGCTTCTTGCTCTATTCTTTCAAAATCAGTCATTTATCTGTCATCCTTGCACTATAAAATTTTCAAAATCATCTAATTGTTCTGCTGCCAAACGTACTTTGATCAGGGTGCCGTTTTCCTGATAATTCTGCTCTAAAACAGTGCCCAGTGCATGCAGCCTAGCTGCTTTATCTGATTCTGTATAGGGTATCAATAAAGTAACTTCTACGGATTTGAGTTTAAGATTTTCAGCGATTAACGTCAGCAGCTCAGTGATACCCAGGCCGCTTTTGGCCGAAATACACACGCTGTTCTCCTGCTGGGCTAATCTCTGGGTCAATGCGCTTTCTGATGGCAGTTTATCAATTTTATTGAACACTGTGATCATCGGCTTATCCTGTGCTCCGATTTGTTCTAAAACTTTATAAACTGCGTCGCTTTGCTCCTGGTACAGCTCATGGCTGACGTCTATTACATGCAACAGAAGATCTGATTCAACTACTTCTTCCAGTGTCGATCTAAAGGCCGCTACCAGCTGATGCGGCAAACGCTGAATAAACCCTACTGTATCAGTCAATATAGACTCACGTTTATCGGGTAGAGCCAGTTGCCTGGTTGTTGGATCCAGGGTTGCGAACAGCTGATCTTTAGCATAAATATCGGACTGGGTCAAAGTATTGAGTAGTGTAGATTTGCCGGCATTAGTATAACCGACTAAACTTATTGAAGGCACCTTATTTTTAGACCTGTTAGCACGATGCAAGGTGCGGACCGCACGAACTTTTTCAATAGAGTCTTTGATAAACGCTATCCGGTCGCGAATGCGGCGCCGGTCAACTTCCAGCTTAGTTTCACCAGGCCCTCGTGTTCCTATACCGCCGCCTAAGCGGGATAAAATGAGACCTTTGCCCATGATGCGGGGCAGATTATATTGTAACTGAGCCAGCTCTACCTGCAGCTTACCTTCGTTAGTACGAGCCCGTTGGGCAAAAATATCTAAAATCAGTGCCGTTCTATCAAGAATGCGTACACCCATTACCTGTTCAATATTACGCTGTTGAGCAGGGCTCAGTTCATCGTCAAAAATGCATAGATCAACATTTTCCTGCTGAGCATACAACGCCAACTCCTGCACCTTGCCCTTACCAATAAAGAAAGCCGGATCAGGTTTGGCGCGGCGCTGGATAAACCTGTTGATTACTACGGCGCCGGCAGTATCAGCCAGCTGCTTCAGTTCTTCTAAAGAGTCTTCCACAGTCCAGCCGCCTTTAATCTGTCCCCAGTCCATACCAACGATAATAGTTTTTTCGGCAGCAACAGCGAGGCTGGAGCTGCTGACCTGTTTATCAAGAATCCTCTCAATAGTGTTGACGACATTAAGAAAATTTATATCTTCTGCTTCTGCCAAAGAAAATGGTCCGTATTCTTCACAGACGAATTGTTCGTCCTTATCAAGGCCAACTATCATCCCAAAAGAAATCTCCGACTGGGTATAATCGGGAGCTGTAACGCCGATAGTCACCATTGCATCGAATTTATTGTTTTTCAAAGCTGAAAAATCAACACCACTTAAGGCAGAATTGCCGTTAGGATGTGTATGGACGCAGCGTACGCCGCTCAGGCGTCCCGCTCCCCTACGCCCTTCTATGGCGGGCAATTCCACACTGTCGTTGCCGCCGATAGCGATGTGCGTTATCTGTCCGCTTCTGGAGATATAAAGCGATATTTCACGATTGATGAATTCGGTGATATCAGCCAGTTTTAAAGCCAGCTCAGGAGAAATAAGCTGCCCTAACGGTACCTGCATATCATACAAAGTTATCAATTCATTTAAAACAGAATCACGTATGCCTTTTTTATTGCCTAAAATTTCACGCATGTTTTTTACCTCAAAGAGCAGACATAGTCATAAACTATGTCTGCTCTTCCTTTACTTACAATTATTGACGAACACGTGCCGGCTCAACATTTACCTTATAGCCTTTTATGGTGTTTTTGTGCATTGAGCCCAAAACTTTTTCAGCCATATTTTCAGGTACTTCTACAAAAGTAAATTTGTCATAAATATTGATCATGCCAACTTCTTTGGCAGGAATATCTGCTTCGATAGCGATAGTACGAACAATATCCTGTACTGTTACTTTTTGGCCACGGCCGATATTCATAAACAGACGTACCATACCAGGACGCCCACCAGTGTTGCTCAGATCCTTGGACAAGTTGCCATCGGTAGAGGCTTCCAGCGCTTTGTTGCCTTCCTGCATCAATTTCAATGCTGCAGCAACTACGTCTTCAGCTTCATATTCTTTCAGCAGACTGGCACCGATAGGCATATAATCATGGTAGTTTGCCTGATCGAGAATACTTTGCATTTTAGAAACGATCATTTCGCGCTGACGCTCGATAACATTTGCAGTTGTCGGTAGCTGGCGACGATTGATTTTAGTTTTAGTAGTACGTTCGATAAGTTTTAATTGACGGAATTCGCGCGGGGTAATAAAGGTCATTGCTACGCCGGTGTTGCCTGCACGGCCAGTACGGCCGATACGGTGCACGTAGCTTTCCGGATCCTGCGGAATGTCAAAGTTGATAACATGGGTAATATTATCGATATCGATGCCGCGGGCAGCAACGTCAGTAGCGATCAGGATATCAGCGCTGCCATCACGGAATTTTTTCATTACGCGATCGCGCTGGGTCTGGCTCAAATCACCATGCAGGCCTTCAGCCAAATAACCACGGCTACCTAAAGCGATAGCCAGATCATCAACGCCTTTTTTAGTACGGCAGAAAATGATCAGCTTGCCGTCGATCTCAGCATCAAGCAAACGGCACAGGCCTTCGATCTTATCTTTTGTTTCAAAGTAATATTGTTCGATCAGCGGTACAGTAAGTTCTTCTTTGCTGACGGTAACATTTTTAGGAGCCTTCATATATTTTTTTGTCAGGCTTAAAATAGGTCTCGGCATAGTTGCAGAGAAAAGCAGGGTTTGGCGTTCTGCAGGAAGGTTTTTCATGATCTCTTCCATATCATCAACAAAACCCATATCCAGCATTTCATCAGCTTCGTCCAAAACTAAAAATTTGATATGATCCAATTTGATAGTTTTGCGGTTGATATGGTCGATCAAACGTCCCGGAGTACCGATAACGATCTGTACACCACTGCGCAAAGCCCTTATTTGACGGTCAATAGGCTGTCCGCCGTATACCGGTAATGCTTTGATACGCAGAGTGCGGCCGATCTTACCCACTTCTTCTGCGACCTGGATCGCCAATTCACGGGTAGGAGTCATGATCAGCGCCTGGATATGACGGTGATCGGTGATGCTTTGAACGACCGGGATGCCGAAAGCTGCAGTTTTACCGGTACCAGTTTGAGCCTGGCCGATAACGTCGCTGCCTTCTAATACCAAAGGTATGGTTTGTTCTTGAATTGGAGACGGCTCTTCAAACCCCATATCTGTTAATGCTGATACGATTTTTTTGTCCAGCTCTAAATTACCGAACATTTCTTTTTGATTAGTTGTCATTGTTTAAATTTCCTCATTTCTTCCATCTTTTATTTTATCTATAACCATAGAAATAGCTGCTAACGCACTACGCAATTTATTTTCAGTTCTAGTGCCGCCGAAAAGCTGCTTGATACAATGCACACCATCGTCATCAGCTACTGCCATATAGACTAACCCAACTGGTTTGGTTTCCGTAGCACCTCCGGGACCCGCGATCCCAGTGATACTAACACCATAAGTAGTTCCAAAAAGTTCTTTAACGCCTACAGCCATTTCACAGGCTACCTGCTCGCTGACAGCGCCGTACTTCTCAAGATTTTCAGGTGAAACGTTGACCAGTTTTTGCTTAGCCATATTACTGTATGTTACAACGCTGCCTAAAAGGTAGTCGCTGCTGCCGGGAATGTCAGTCATCAAACTGCTGGCTAAGCCCCCGGTACAGGATTCGGCAAAAGCGATCGTTCTTTCACTGGCGAGCAGTTCCTGCCCAAGATACTCAGCTAAAGACGCGTCGTCAACGCCGTAAATATATTTGCTCAGGCGCTCATAGATTTGAGCTTCTGTACCTGAGATCAATGCTTTTGCTTCTTCAATATCAGTGGCCTTAGCCGTGATACGAACTATTATTTCACCTCTGCGTGCATAAATCGCAATAGTAGGATTGCTTTGAGAAGTGATAATGTCGTCTAACTGAGCCGCTACAGAGGATTCACCAATACCGCGCATTTTTAAAATGCGGGAGTAGATGATGCCCTGCTCCGCATAGCGCTGCACCAGCAAGGGTAAAAAGCTTTGCTCGCAGACATGATGCAGTTCTGACGGCGGGCCAGGCAGCAGCACAATCAATTTACCTTTATGCTCGATTGCCAGTCCGGGAGCCGTCCCCACTTCGTTGCGTAAAATTTCTGCACCTAAGGGAACCATGGCCTGTTTATCATTATTAGAGGACATACAGAGGCCTTTTTTAGTAAAAAAGTTATTGATTTTATCCCAGCTATCCAAATCGAGATACATTTCTAAGCCCAGCATATCAGCAATAACCTCTTTAGTAATATCGCCTCTTGTAGGGCCAAGCCCACCTGTAGTTATAACAATATCGGCTCTTTCCAGAGCGATATTCAAAACGCTTCTCAGGCGTTCTTCGTTATCTCCTACCGTTGTCTGATAAAGCACGTCATAGCCAAGCTTATTCAATTGTTGTGACAGATACTGAAAATTAGTATTGAGTATTTCACCCAACAAAAGTTCTGTACCGGTATTTACTACTTCAACAATCATTGTGTTTGCCCCCTCGGCAAATTAAATTCTTTCCCCTACCATCTCATAAGTAAAGCCCTGCAGGATACTGACCTTTACAAACTCCCCTGCCTGAACATCGCCTGCGTTTTCTACAAAAATAGAACCGTCGATGTTGGGTGCTTCACGGTATGAGCGGCCAAAGGCAAGCTCAGGATTATCTTCATCGCGCCCTTCGATAAGAACTTCTAAAACCTGATCTTCCATTTCCCGATGCAAGTCTTCGGAAATTTGCGCCTGCAGCGACATCAGCTCGTGGAAGCGTTCTTCCTTAACCGCTTCATCGATCTGCTCGGGCAAAGTAGCGGCTACAGTCCCCTCTTCCTGCGAGTAAGCAAAAACACCGGCGTTATCAAAACGCTGCTTGGCAACAAAAGCTTTCAGCTCCTGGAAATCGGCTTCGGTTTCACCGGGGAAGCCCACTATAAAGGTAGTCCTGATCGTAATTCCGGGAACACGGCTGCGCAGCTTGGACAATAAAGCTTCTACTTCCGCCTTCGTATCATACCGGTTCATGCTGCTAAGCAGACGGTCGCTGGCATGCTGCAAGGGTAGATCCACATATTTACAAACTTTATCCAAAGTGGCAAAAGCTTCGATCAGTTCATCAGTAAAGTTATTGGGATAACAATACATCACCCTGATCCATTTTAAACCTTCCAGCTTATTAAGCTCTCTTAGCAGTTCGGGCAACCTTAATTTGCCGTACAGATCTTCGCCATACCGGGTAGTATCCTGGGCAACTACTATCAATTCCTGAACGCCTTTTTGAACCAGTTCCCGCGCTTCGCTGAGTACCTGCTCAAAAGGCCTGCTGATATACGGCCCACGTAATTTAGGAATAATGCAGTAAGAACAGCAGTTATCACAGCCTTCAGCAATTTTTAAATACGCCATATAATCAGGTGTAGTTAAAATTCTGGGCGCTGGTGCGGTGTGCACAGCTTTTGGCTGCGGTTCCAGCATTATAAAACGCTCGCCCTGCATGACCCGTTTAACCACATAAGCGATATCTTCATAACATTCAGTGCCGATAACGGCGTCAGCTTCAGGAATATTTTCTAAAAGCTCTTCCGCATAACGCTGACCCAAACAGCCTGTAATGATCAAATGCTTACAGCTGCCGTTAGTTTTATATTCACCCATCTGCAGGATCGTATTTACGGATTCCTCTTTAGCAGATTCTATAAAGCCACAAGTATTGACTATGATCAGATCGGCCTCAGCAGGATCGTTAGTGATCGTCAGCTGCTCTTCGTGGATCAGGCCAAGCATCGTTTCGGAATCGACAAGGTTTTTAGGACAGCCAAGGCTTACTAATCCTATTTTCACGTTCTTTCCTCCATTATTTTACTGCAAAGCGTGCTGATTGCAGCCATTTATTTACTAAAATTTCCTGCTGGGCAGGCAAAGTATATTCGGTATTCTGCCAAAGCTTCTCAGGCTGGTTGACACTGCTACCCTTTAAGCCGTTTGGCAGTAAGAAAACATAACCCGTATTTTGCTCTAACGCGATTTTCTGCGGCTCAGCAGCAACTAAAAGCCAATCTCGGAACATTTGTGCCGCCTCGTATTTTTTTGAGGCTGCATCGACGGCGACACCATATAAACTGATGGGTGTGCCTTCCTCCGGCAAAACTATGTAGGCTGGAAAATCGTTTTCTAAATATTTAAAAACGTAACTGCGGCGAGTAATCGCCAGATCAGCGTCACCAACAGTCGTTAAACGGATCGGCGTAAAGGGGAATCTGGAATATTGCGGTATCTGCCTGTTCAGGCCCCGAAAATAGGCTAAACTTTTCTCTTCGCCTCTGACACTGGCAAAGGCAGCTAAAAAATTGCGCGTACTTTGAGAGTCCGAAAGATTTTCCATCGCTACCCGCACATTTTGCAGTTTAATGATATCCTGCCAGCTGGAAATATTTTCCTGGCCGTTTTGGCGGGCATAGCCTTGATTTACCAAAAACACTATTGGATCGTAAAAAACACCGAACCATTGGCTTTGTTCATCTTTAAAGGCCGGCGGCAATAAGTCGCCCGCTTCGCTTAAAATAGCATAAAGCCGCTGTTCTTTAGCTAAAAGTTTCAGCTCATTATGCTCTAACAGATACAGGTCTGCTGTTTTGCCCTGTTCCTTCTCTTCCGGCAGCAGCAATTTAAGCGCCGCGGTTGTTCGGTCGGGATCACTGTTATATTCTTTGATCAACGCTTGCAGAAAGCTGTTATCTAAGGTCGAATATAAAACTAATTCTGTTTTACCATGCTCAATGATGCTGTCGCGGCCATTCTTACTATCAAATAAAAACCAGGCGACAGAAAGCAACAGTAAAACTACTATGAACAGTATTTTTTTATGAGGCATTTGCAACCTCCTTTACCGCCTTTTACCACGTTTCTCAGACCCGGCAGGCTTCCCCTGACGTTTTTGGTAACCGTGGGCAGCAGCTATCTTGAGCAAACATCTTGCATCGTCGCCGATCAAATCGCCGCGATTGGTTTTTTGCAGCGCTTCTTTTACCAGCTGCCTGTTTTTAGGATTTTTATACTGCATCAAAGCACGCTGCATCGCTTTATCGTGAGGATTGTGAGCTACAAAAACTTTTTTGCCGGTTTCAGGATTGATGCCGGAATAATACATCGCTGTAGAAGCGCTTCCCGGTGTGGGGATAAAGTCCTGTACCTGCTCGGGTTGGTGCCCGATATCACGCAGAAACTCACCCAGCTCTACAGCGTCACGTAAAGTGCAGCCAGGATGACTGGAAATGAAATATGGCACTAAAAATTGTTTCAGGCCTATTTCCTGGTTTTTCTTATTAAAAGCCCGCATAAATTTTAAATAAACTTCTTTGCCAGGCTTACCCATATTGGCCAAAGCGTGTTCGGCAACATGTTCAGGAGCCACTTTCAGCTGCCCGCTGACATGGTAACGGCAAAGTTCATCTAAAAAGCGTTCGTTTTTATCGGCTAATAAATAATCGTAGCGAATGCCAGAACGGACAAAAACCTTTTTGATGCCCGGAAGCGCGCGTACTTTTTGCAGAAGCTCCACATAATCGCTATGGTCGGCATCCAGATTAGGACAGGGCTTAGGGAACAGGCATTGCCTGTCGCGACAAACGCCAACTTCTAATTGCTTAGCACAGGCAGGATGCCTGAAGTTAGCTGTAGGGCCGCCCACATCGTGGATATAACCTTTAAAATTAGGTAAAGCCGTTATTTTTTTTGCTTCGCTGATAATGGACTTATGGCTGCGAGTTTGAATGATACGTCCCTGATGCGAATGGATAGCACAGAATGAACAGCTACCAAAACAGCCACGACAGCTGATGATACTGAATTGTACCTCTTCTATCGCCGGTACGCCGCCGTGTTTTTCGTAACTGGGATGATAAGTGCGCTGATAATCAAGATCGTAGATCATATCCATCTCTTCCTGAGAGAGCGGATATGGTACCTGATTTTGCACAACGAATTTTTGCCTGTTTTTCTGGACTACTACTTTGCCATAAAAAGGATCCAGTTCCTTGCTTTGCAAATGATAAGCTTTGGCAAAAGCTTCACGGTCCTTGAGTATAGCCTCCCAAGAAGGCAGTTCTACATATTCCTCAAGTTCCTGCAAATCATCTGCTAAATAAGCAGTACCGCGCACATAACGAATATCTTCGACAGCGGCGCCGCCTGCTAAATAATCAGCGATTTCAACGATCTGTTTTTCGCCCATACCGTAGATCAAAAGATCGGCCTTGCTTTCCAGCAAAATGGAAGGCAATAATTTATTTTCCCAATAATCAAAATGCGCAAAACGACGCAGGCTGGCTTCAATGCCGCCTATAATGACCGGCAGCTCCGGCCATAAGCGTTTGCTTTGCTGGGCATAAACGACCGTAGCGTGGTCAGGGCGCATACCCATTTCACCGCCGGGCGTATAAGAATCTTTTTTACGTGGCTTTTTAGCTGCCGTATAATGGCACAGCATAGAGTCAAGGTTGCCGCCCGAAACCAGGACAGCTAACCTGGGCTTGCCTAAAGCTTCAAAGCTTTTCAATTCACGCCAATCCGGCTGGCACAATAAAGCCACCTTATAGCCTTGTGCTTCCAGCACTCGGCAAATAACGGCCGGTCCAAAAGAAGGATGATCGACATAAGCATCACCGCTGATAAACAGAAAATCAATCTGCTCCCAGCCACGTGCAGCAATATCCTCTTGAGAAATAGGCAAAAAATCGTTCATTAGGTTTACCAGCCTCCGCTATTATTTCTTATATTCCTTCACAACCACCCCGTCTGCTTTTTCTATCGGCAGCGGCGCTCCGTTAACTGCTATCTGCATAGCTTTAAGATTACCATATTTTACAACGATTTTCTTTTTAGCAGAAAAGCTTTTTTCCTGGTTGCTGATCAAGGTACCTTCAAAAGCTTTCGCTCCGTCTACAGTAACTTCTACCCAGCATCTATCGTTGCAGAACATATAAAGATTGACTCCGTTAGGATTGGCAGTGGCCTGCGCTTCCTGTTGTTTGGCTTTATCGTCAGCCTCCTGCTTTACTTTAGCTGCTACAGCGGCCTGTTCGGCACGTTCTTTAGCTTTTTTAGCATCGGCTTCTATTTTTGCTTTTTCCTGTTCGCTGACCTTAGTGTTTTTGTCTTCTGCATCGCTCAAAGCCGATTGCTTAGGCGTTACCGTGCCATCCGGAACAGCAGCGCTTTTAAAGAAGAACATATAACCGGCGACCGCAACCACTATCAATAAAATAAAAGCCAGTAAATATCTAAAGATACCAGAAGAACTTTTTTGTGGTTTTAAGTGCGGGTTAACACTGATCTTAGAAGTGGTCCTGATCTCGGTCGGTTTGACTTCTTCAGGGTCCACGCCAGCGCACGCAGCTTTATACAGCGTCACCAGCTCGGGGCCGTTAAGCCCTAAATAATTACCATAAGTGCGGATAATGCCTTTAGTAAAAACATCGCCCGGAACTTTAGCATATTCGCCTGCTTCAACAGCAGCCAGATAGATTTTACGGATACTGGTAGCTTCTTCTACCTGTTCTAAAGAAAGTCCTTTATCAAGTCTGGCATTTTTGAGAATTTCTCCTATATTATCCATAAATGTCCCTCCTCTATCTTGCTTACTGCGCTGTGAAAAAACGTGCATCTATTTCCTGACGCGACATGATAAGTTCACGTGGTTTACTGCCGACTGACTGGCCTACGATGCCCAGTTCTTCCATACAGTCCACTAAGCGGGCTGCCCTGGTATAACCTATCCTGAATTTACGCTGCAGCATCGAAGATGAAGCCTGGCCTGTATCCATTACCAACCGCACGGCATCTTCAAAAAGCTCGTCGCTCATCAAATCATTGCCGCCGTCGGCACCGGCATTAGCACCTTTGCTTTCACTTTCTAAGGCTTGCTGGGTAACTTCTTCAGAATATTCTACCGGGATCGACTGTTTTTTTATGAAATCGACGATTTTATTTAATTCAGCATCGCTGACAAAAGCGCCTTGCACGCGCACCGGTTTATTGGTGCCGATAGGATAAAAGAGCATATCGCCCTTGCCTAAAAGTTTTTCCGCCCCGCCCATATCCAAAATGGTTCTGGAATCTGTTTGGGAAGAAACCGCAAAGGCTACACGGGAAGGTATATTAGCCTTAACGATGCCTGTAATAACATCAACAGAAGGTCTTTGGGTGGCTAAAATCAAATGGATACCAGCCGCGCGTGCCTTTTGAGCCAAACGCAGGATGGCGTCTTCCACATCTACTTTAGCTACCATCATCAAATCTGCTAATTCATCGATTATGATAACGATAAAGGGCATTTTTTCGGTAGCCTGATCGTTATAGCTGTTAATTTCGCGGACATGGTTATCAGCAAAAGCTTTGTAACGCCGCTCCATTTCAGCTACTGCCCAATGCAGGGCCGACGCTGCTTTTTTTGAATCTGTAACTACAGGAGTCAACAGATGTGGGATACCGTTATAATTGGAAAGTTCAACGACTTTAGGATCGACCAGGATCATTTTTACTTCATCCGGCCGGGCCTTATATAAAATACCGGCAATGATAGTATTGATGCAGACTGATTTACCTGAACCAGTAGAACCTGCTACCAGCATATGCGGCATTTTGGAAAGATCGACGGTAATGATGTTGCCGCTGATATCCTTGCCTAAGCCCACGCACAGTTTGGAGGGAGTGCTGCGCACTAAATCGCAGTCAACCACTTCTCTAAAAAATACCGGGTCGTTTTTCCTGTTGGGAACCTCGATACCGATAGCCGCTTTACCAGGAATAGGCGCTTCGATGCGGACACCGGAGGCGGCAAGCTTTAAAGCAATATCATCGGCTAAATTGACGACCGAGCTTACTTTAACACCGGGGGCCGGCTCTAATTCAAACCTGGTTACCGATGGTCCGCGGGTAACAGCAACAACGCTGGCCCTGACCCGGAAGTCTTCGAGCGTTTGCTCTAAGATAGCGCACTGTTCGCGAATATCTTCCTCGGTATGCTTATCCTTAGAAACATAAGGAGGGTTGAGTAGCTCCAGCGGCGGGAACAGATACGAGCTCTGTTCTTTTTCCTTAACTGGCTCAGCTGGCAGCTCAACTTTAGCGCTGGCTCTTTTGACTGGCTTAGCGGTACCTTCATTGATCGCCTTATCCGCTGTGTCAACGATTTTTATCGTCGCCGCTTCCTTTTCCTTAGCCTGATTTTTGTAAGGATTGAGAAAATCGTTATCAGGCATGGGGGCAGCGGTTTCTTTCGGTTTATTAAATTCTATGATGGGCCTGGTGATGATATGCGGTTCATCTTTTTCGATCACGGGGAACTCTTCTGTAAAAGGTTCTTCGTTATCAAAAAAATCTTCTTCCGCTTGCACGTCACTTTTACCGACCGCTTTACGCAGGATCTGTTTGAACTGGCTTTCCCGCTTGATACCTGAGGTAAAGCCTGAAAACTCGTCGCTGTCGTAGGGATTTGCTGTGTTTAAAACATTGTCGCTGTCAAACTCCGAAAAATCGGCTTGGGTAGCCTCCGTATTAGACGGGCTGACAATGCGTTTGGCCTTACGTCCCGCAGTTTCGGCCGAGCTTTTTAACGACAGTTTACCTGTCAAAAGTACGCCGCAGATGATGCCGGTAATTAAAATTATCAGCGCGCCCGCCGTGCCGGCCAATCTACGCAGCAGCAGCAGAAAAGCGCCGCCTACCAGACCGCCGCCGTCACTAAGGTGCTCCGGAAGCAGTTCCTCGCCTACTACAGGTACAAAAACATGATGAGCTGTGCCTAAAAGGCACAGCATCAGCAAAGTTATGGCTAATCCTTTTTTAGAGATCGTGATTCCCTGATGTGCAAAGCAAAACCTGATTCCCAAAGCAATAAGCAATACGGGCAGCAATAAAGCACCCCGCCCCAGGAAATAAGTCATCACCTTTTCTACAAAAGCACCTAATGCTCCGGTAGGCAGCCCTAAATAGGCCGCGGCGGCAAAACACCCTAAAGCGAGCAAAAGAACGCCGCTGATTTCAAAACGGCTGTTATTCTGTTGTTCTGTTCTTTCTGCTTTAGTTTTTCTCAAAATCAGGCACCTCGTTGTTCAGATAACATCAAATCTCCATGATGATAGGTAAAATCATCGGTCTTCTGCGTGTTTTTTCATATAAGAATCGGCCTAAAGAGTCACGCACTGCCGATTTGATCACAGACCATTCAGAAACATTGCTCTGTTCACATTTATCCAATGCCTGCTGCACTTTATCTTTAGCAGTTTCCATCAAACCTTCTGCTTCGCGGACATAAACAAAGCCGCGCGAAACGATGTCAGGGCCCGAAACAACGGTGCAGGTATTTTTATCAATAGTTACTACTACGATCATAATACCATCCTGGGATAATTGTCTGCGGTCACGCAGAACGATATTGCCTACGTCGCCTACACCCAGACCGTCTACCAGCACTTTGCCAGACGGTACTCGGCCGTTGATGCCGATACTGTTGCGGGTAAGTTCGATAATGCTGCCGTTTTCACCAACTACGATATTTTCACGAGGCATACCAAGTGTGGTTGCCAGTTGTGCATGCTTGATCAGGTGGCGATATTCGCCGTGGACAGGGATAAAGAATTTAGGACGCACAAGATTGTGCATCATTTTTATTTCTTCCTGGCTGGCATGTCCGGAAACGTGCACGCCGTTACTCTTTTCATAAATAACATCAGCGCCTAATTTATACAAGTGGTCGATAGTTCTGGCAACTAATTTTTCATTACCGGGAATAGGTGTCGCGGAAATAATAACAGTGTCACCGGGAACGATATCAACCTTTTTGTGATCGGACATAGCCATTCTTGTTAAAGCCGACATGGGCTCGCCCTGGCTGCCAGTTGTGATGATGACGATTTTGTCAGGAGTGTAATTCTTGCTGTCGTCAATATCGATCAATACGCCTTCAGGGATCTTTAAATAACCCAGCTCCATCGAAATGTTGACAACGTTGACCATACTGCGGCCAATAACTGCGACTTTGCGTTTATAGCGGATCGCACTGTCGACAACCTGTTGGATACGATGCACATTAGAGGAGAATGAGGCTACGATAATACGGTTTTTAGCATAGCGGAACTCGTCGTCGAAGGTTTGCCCTACGACCTTTTCGCTTTGGGTATAGCCCGGACGTTCAGCATTAGTGCTGTCTGCCATCAGTGCCAAAACACCCTGGTCGCCGTATTCAGCAAATTTATTGAACTCAGTCACCTGTCCATCGACAGGGGTTTGGTCAAACTTAAAGTCGCCGGTATGGATTATCAATCCAATCGGGGTATGGATAGCCAGTGCAACAGCGTCAGGAATACTGTGGTTGACGCGGATAAACTCAACCTTAAAGCAACCTGCCTGGATCTTGTCGCCGGGCTTAATAGTTTGGCAGGGCTCGGAGCTGACTCCGTTCTCCTTCAAACGTCCTTGCAAAATGCCCAGTGTCAGCGCCGTACCATAAACGGGAGCAGTGATCTGCTTCAGTACATACGGCAATGCGCCGATATGGTCTTCGTGACCATGTGTTAAAAAGATACCTTTGATCTTATCTTTGTTCTCGACCAAGTAAGTGATGTCGGGAATAACCAGATCGATCCCCAGCATATCATCCTCAGGGAACATCAAACCAGCGTCGACAAGAATAATGTCGTCGCCATAACGGAACACCGTCATGTTTTTACCAATTTCCCCTAACCCGCCCAGGGGAATAATATTTAATTTACCTTGTGTTTTACTCAAAAAAAATACACCTCCAAATTTATTTTTAATTTATTTCCGTACAAGTATTTAGACCTCTATTGCTAAAATCTATTAACCGCACACCTACTCTACGCTATATTATACATTAAACCGCGTAGAAAAACAAATGTTTATTTATTTATTGGCTAATTTTTCTTGTAAACAATAAGTGAACTGCATAAAAAACAGGCCCGCCTTAAAAGCGAGCCTGCATTTTGTTGAAACAGTTAGTTTTAGATATCTTCGCCGTGGTTGACGACCGGCCCTTTATCCTTGTTGGTACGCTGCCAGAAGAAGGCCAGCGCCAAAACAGTTATGCCAACACTATCAGTAACGACGCCTGGAATAATCATATTCAAACCGCCGATAAAGAACAGTAACCGCTGCAAACCACTTAACTTGGATTGGCAGAAGCCTATCATGGCGACGGATACGCCCCACATACCGATAATAGCCGTTACGCAAGAGAACGCGATCGTCCCTGCAGTAGCATCGATCATCAACAGCTCGGGCGACAAGACAAAAATGTACGGAACGATGAACGCCGCTATAGCAAGCTTAGCCGCAGCAACGCCCGTCTTCATCGGATCGGCACCCGAAATACCCGCACCGGCATAAGCTGCTAAAGCAACCGGAGGAGTTACGTCGGCAACGATACCGAAATAGAAAGCGAACATATGGCCTGCCAGTACGGGGATACCCATCTGTACCAAAGCAGGAGCCGCGATCGTCGAAGTAATAACATAGTTAGCAGTTGTCGGTACGCCCATACCCAGGATCAAAGAAGTGATCATGGTAAAGAACATGGCCGGCAGCAGATTACCGCCTGCCAAATCAAGCAGTGCCGTAGCCAATTTAAGGCCAACACCGGTTTTAGTTACAACGCCGATGATAACGCCGGCCGTAGCACAGGCGATCAGAACGCCAAGCACGCCTTTAGAACCGTCGATCAAACCCTTAACAACATCTTTCAAAGTAATGCGGGTAGATTTACGCAGGCAGGAGCAGATAAGCGTCAGAGCGATCGCCCACAGCGCAGCGCGCATCGGTGTATAACCGGATACCAGCAAATAAACTATGATTGCCAACGGCAGGATCAAATGGCCTTTTTCCATAAACAACTCGCCAAATTTCGGCAGCTGGTCACGAGGTGTGCCTTTAAGACCAAACTTTTTAGCTTCGTAATGAACACCCAGCCAAACACCTATGTAATATAGCAGCGCCGGGATAACGGCCGCTTTAACTACTTCGATATAAGGAACGCCAACAAACTCAGCCATCAGGAACGCAGCCGCGCCCATAACAGGCGGCATCAACTGGCCACCGGTAGATGCTGCTGCTTCTACAGCGCCCGCAAATTCAGCACGATAACCCAATTTTTTCATCATGGGTATGGTAAATGCGCCGGTACCTGCAACGTTAGCAACCGAGCTGCCCGATACCGTGCCCATCAAACCGGAAGAAAGTACTGCTACTTTAGCCGGTCCGCCTGCTGCCCAGCCAGCAACAGCGTTTGCCAGGTCGATAAAAAGCTTGCCTAAGCCGGTAGCTTCCAAATAGGACCCGAACAAAATAAAGAGATAGATAAATGTTGAAGATACACCCAAAGGTGTACCGAAAATGCCTTCGGTAGTAAAGAAGAGATGGTCAAACATCTCTTGCACGCCAACGCCACGATGCGCTAAAATGCCAGGCATATAAGGCCCCAAAAACGCATAAGCCATAAAAAACAAGGCTACTGTCAGCATCGGCCAGCCAACTACGCGGCGGGCTGCTTCAAATAAAAGCAGTGTTCCCAGGAACGCGATACTAAAATCGAATTCCGTATTCATGCCAGCCCTTAAAACAAGCTGGTCATAACAAACTACAATATATAGCGAGCAAGCTACGCTGACTATTGCAAACAAAATATCCAAAGGATGCATGACCGATCTGGACCAGCTTTTCCTTCCCGGATATAAAAGATAGATCAATGAAAAGCCAAATGCTAAATGGATCGCTCTTTGCAGATGCGCATCCAGTACACCGAAAGTTGCGGTATACAGTTGAAACACGGCGAAGGCAATACATATAAAGGATATCAATTTATCCCATAATCCTGTTAAAGTACGTTTGTCAGATTCTTTGTCAAATTTCTGCATGACTTCTTCTGCTGACATAGTTTTTTTATCTTGTTCATTCATTCTGCCCTCTCCTCCCCTTTGCAAAAAATTAATTTAACCAATATTGATAACGTTTTTCAGCCTTGATCTCCACCAAAGTCCCCTGTCCATATAGATCACACAGATCATAGACTTTTCCCTGGTGCACAATACGGGGCTTTGCCTGTACGGCAGTCCTTAATTTTACAGTTTTATAAGGTCGATCCATTTTCAATATGAACTTGCCATCAGAAGTGTGGATTAAGGTTCCCTCCGCAGGCGAGTATGGTAATCCAACACCCAATGATTGATACCGCGTGTGCGTCATCATCAGCTTGTCGATACCGTCAACTCTAAAAAATTCCTCGACAGTAGTCAACTGAACAGAATGGGTAAAGGCTATATTCCATTCCTCTCCTATTTGTGCAGTAAAACATTGTTTTGGCAGTCCAGCCTCAGGATTAATAGACACTACTAATTGGTTGGCATACCAAAACAATATTCCCAAACCAACTAATACAGTAACTAACGTGAAAATTATTTTTTTTGAAAAAGGCCGGTCACCGGAAGTCCCCGGCGACCGGCCTCTCAGGTTAAACATATTCTGCTCTTAGCTCTTATTTTTCTTTAAAGAATTTTTCTGCGCCTGCGTTTACAGGAACGGACATGCCGTCTAATGCAGTTGCTTTAGAAACTACACCAGCTGCAGAATGAGCTGCTTTCAAGCGGTCAAGGTTGCTGTAGATGGCTTTAGTTATAGCATAGCCAGTATCAGCATCCATTTTGTTAGTTACTGCCAGCATGCAGCGAACTGCTACTGCTTGAACGTCAGCATCTTGGCTCGGATAAGTTTTGCCTGCAATAGTAAGTTTGGTATAGAATGGATATTTTGCGATCAAAGCGTCTGCTTTTTCACCTTCGACCGGTAACAGAACTACTTTGTTTTGAGTTGCGATATCCTGGATAGCTGCGGTCGGATGGCCTGCAGTTACGAACGCAACGTCAACATTGCCGTCTTTCAAAGCGTTGGAAGCTTCTGCGAAAGAGAGGTATTGAACTTTAATGTCATCATAAGTGATGCCATAGGTTTCGAGGATCTGACGGGCATTTGCTTCGGTACCGGAACCAGCAGCACCTACGGCAACACGTTTGCCTTTTACGTCATTGAGGGATTTAATGCCAGTTTTATCCAAAGTTACGATTTGTACGGTTTCAGGATACAAAGTAGCTAAACCCTGGATGCTGGGAACTTTTTTGTCTTTGAACATTTCAGTGCCGTTAACAGCATAGTAAGCGATATCATTTTGTACGAAAGCGATATCAACTTTGTCCTGTTGCAGCAAATTGATGTTGGCTACGGAAGCGCCAGTGGATTGTGCGGAAGCATTGGCACCGGGGATATTTTTATTCAAAATATCAGCGATAGCGCCGCCCAACGGGAAGTAGGTACCAGCAGTACCGCCGGTAGCAATATTAATGAATTTTTGCGCTGCGGGTTTCTTCTCTTCTTTCTTGTCAGAGCCACCGCCACAGCCAGCAGCCATGGTACCAAAGACCATGATCGCCATAAGGAAAGCTAAAAGTTTTTTCATAGGATCCCCTCCTCAATAATTTAGTGCCCATAGTTATATTTGAAAAATAGATATTTTCCAAAGAACCATGTCACTTTGCTTAGTTAAAATAATTCGCTAAATTTTTACAAATTCCTGCCAATTCGTCCCCTCTCTATATTGTATACAATATACTTTATCTGTTTTTCTTAAACTTTAGCATATTTTGCTAAAATCGTCAGAATATGATATTATATATAATGTTATCAAATATTTACAGGGGGCAAAGTTCCCCTAAACCATAAGGAAAAGGATGTGTGACTAATGAGCTCTGGAGCTTACACCCTCAAACTTTCACGTACACTTTATAACGACACCTTCCGCGCCCAGTTACTGGACGAAAATGAGCAGGTGATCGGCCATCTGCGCATCGTGCCAGGAGTGCCGCTTGACCGCAGCCAGGTGCCCGAAGACGCACCGGCAGTTCCGGCTTATCTTTTAGTTATCGTCGACGACGCCGACATCAACAAAGATAACCTGATCGACTTTGAAGAACGTACTACCTACGCTCTGTTAAAACGTTTTTCTAATGAATCTATCTCTTTCCAGCACTGCCAGTTCTACTATCCGTCCCCTGCCTTTATTTTTGAGCAGGCCGACGCACTGAACAACCCCGTAATGTAAAACAAAAAACTAAAAGCCTGCAACACTAGTACTACTAGCGTTGCAGGCTTTTTTTATTGGCCGTTGCCATAAAATCAAATAAATTTATCGTGGTTTTCGGCACTTTCGCCGTTTTTAAAGCTGCGGTATTTATCATAAATGATCCTGACTGCAGTAGCGACAGCCTTTTTAGCGCTGCCCTGGTATTGTCGGTCTAAAATGAGCTGCAGATCGTCCGGCCCGTTAGAAAGGTTATACCCTTCCAGGCACTGGGCGATATACTGGCGTGCCAGCTCGGTAGCCAACGTGCAGTCGGCCTTAACGATTACGCCGCTTTTCATATCTACAACAACGATGACGCCGATGACTTTATACATTTCTGCCGCCGTTATCCCCACCGGCAGCTTGGCATACCCCGAAAAAAGCACTTTCTCGTTACTTTGTTCGTCTAACATAAACATCCTCCTGTTTTTTTACCGACAAGCTGCGAACAGAAACATTGATCGTTTTCACCTGCATTGCCGTCATATATTCTACTTTTTCTTTTACCTTATGTTGGAACAGCTTGGTGACCTCAAAAATTTTGACGCCATAATATAAAACCACGTCCACATAGATGCTGATACCCTTCGTATCGGCGCGTCGGCGTACCTTAATGCCGCTCACCTTGTCGATGCCCATCATCTTTTCTGCGATCAGGTTGATGATATCATAAATGGCATAGTCCGAGATCAGCAGTTTGCCGTAATAGCTGAACGCAGGCCGCACGATAGACCTGTCTTCGCCGCGCTTCTTCCTTTGCTTGGCAAACAAATTATAAGGCAGGTCGGCAAAATAGCCGCTAAAATGCGGTTTCAGTTCCACCGTCGGTACGGGTACAATATGCTTGCCGTCGCGCAGGCGGGCCTGTTTGGCCTTTTTTATCTCCTGGCGCGAAGCTATCTGCTGAATATAAACAGTTTTCTCCGGCTCGGGCAGCTCAAGGCGTTTGAGTATCTTGCCGATCATATTATCAGAGGTAGCCAAAATCAGCAGCCGATGCACGTCGTTGCTCACTAAAGCCTTGCGCACCGCCGCAGCATGGTCTTCATCGGTAAAAATAGCCCGCTTCACCGCTTGTATTCTATTAGTTTCATTTTTGGCGGAAGTCCCGGCCAAAATCTTGGTTCCTTTGATAAGTAAGCCGTCATCGATAATGGCATCGCAATTATTTTTATGGGCAATACCAATAGCCCGATGACTTTTACCAGTACCGCTGGGACCTACAAAAGCCACTACTTTCATAAAGGCCTCCACAATCCGACTTTATTGTTTATATTCTATCACACTTTTAACATTTGTATACAACACTTCAAAAATTCCCAGCTGCTCCGGAAAGCGCCCGCTCACCCCGTGGAAATCAGACCCGCCCGAAGCCATTAAGCCAAACTCCCGGGCCAGCTCCAGCCAATACTGCTGCGCCTTACTGTCAGCCGAAGGATGATAAACCTCGATACCGTCAAAGTCGATATTCCTTAAAAGAGTTTGTACCAGCTGCCGGTTCTCCACCTCGCTGGGATGTGCCAAAACAGCCAGCCCGCCTGCCTGATGCAGCAGCGCCACCGACTCTTCCGGCGACAGCTTGGGCTGAGGCTCGTAGCCGGGCTTGCCCCGTTTCAGCAGCACCTCGAAGGCCTGCTGCACCGAAGCAAAATAACCTTTGGCGACCAGGGCTTTGGCCACATGTGGCCGTCCCACCGCCCTGTTATCAGGGTCACATTCCTCGACCTCAACGTGATAGCCCAAAGCGGCTATTTTTTTAAGCATTTTTTGCAGCCGCACCTCGCGGGCATAGCGCATCTCGTGCATTTTTTCCAATAGCTGCTTATTATAAATGTCGATATGATAACCTAAAATATGTACGCTGGCCTCGCCCACCTGCGTTCCCAGCTCCACGCCCCTGATGATGCGGGGCCCGTTGGCAAGCGCAGCCGCTGCGGCTTCAGCCGGCACTATGCCGCTAACAGAATCGTGGTCGGTCAGCGCCAGCACCTTTACACCGGCAGCCGCTGCTGCCAGCACCAGCTTTTCCGGGGTATAAGTTCCATCTGAATTTGTACTGTGAGTGTGCAGGTCAACTAACATTTTACAGCTCCTGCGCTAATTTTATCAACGTGCCCACGCCAAAGCCTGTGGCACCCTTCACTTTAAAGCCGTCAGTTTTGGCAGCAGTCGAAGTGCCGCCGATGTCGATATGGGCCCAAGGGGTATTTTCGGCCACAAACTCGCCGATAAAAAGCCCGCCCGTAATGCAGCTGGCCTCACGTCCCGCACTGTTCAGCAAATCAGCCACATCGCTTTTCAGCGCCTCCCTGCATTCAGGTAAAGAAGGCAACTGCCAGTAGGCCTCGCCTGCTTTTTTACCCGCTGCGATTATCTGTTCGATCAGGGCTGCATCGCTGCCCACGATACCCGCTGTTTCAGTACCCAGCGCAATAATAACGCCGCCGGTCAGCGTGGCGATATCCACCACTTTTGCAGCGCCCTGCTTGCAGGCATACCAAACCGCGTCCGCCAGCACCATGCGTCCCTCGGCATCTGTCGAAATAACCTCTATCGTTTTGCCGTTAGCCGCCTTTACCACGTCACCAGGACGTTGAGCGCTGCCCGACGGCATATTTTCAGCGCAGGCGATAACGCCCATAATATTACAAGGCAGTTTTAAGGCCGCAATGGCCCGCAAAGCACCCAAAACAGCGCCCGCACCTGCCATATCGTCCTTCATCTCGCCCATATTGTCACTGGGCTTGATCGAAATGCCGCCGCTGTCAAAGGTGATGCCCTTGCCAACGTAAGCCGTGTAAGGCGCGTCACCCGCACCATTATATTTAATAGTGACCAAACAAGGCTGATGGATCGAACCCTGGCCTACAGCCAGTAAGGAGTTCATTCCCATCGCTTCCATCATCGCCACGTCCAAAATCTCTATCTCCAAAGCATATTCCAGCGCCAAAGCTTCCGCTTCCTCTGCCAGCACCCCCGGCGTTACCAAATTACCGGGCCTGTTGACCAGGTTACGGGTGTAGCAAACAGCTTCGGCTTGTACCTGGGCTGCGGCCAGCACCTTATCGGCATCGGGGATATTGGTCAAAATAGTAAAATCAAGCTCCGGCTGCGGCTCACTTTTACCCTTGCACTCGTTAAACTTGTAACCGCCCAAAACCAGCCCTTCGCCCAAAGCCGCTAAATAATGCGCCCGGACAGGATTGATCAAAAGCGGCGCCACCACTACAGCCTGCTGCACTCTCGCCTCGGCCAAAGCCCGCACGGCAATACCGGCAGCCTTGCGCAAATTATTGGGCGTGCAAGCCTTGCCTGCACCCATACCGGCGATCAGCACCCTTTGCAGGTGTTCCTCCTGCGGCAAAACGATATGCGTCAGCCGCCCCTCGTCAGTCAGCTTGTCGTCCTTAGCCGCTAAAGCCGTTACCGCCTGCATAATATTAGCCGGCAAATTCACCTTCGGCAGCGAGGCGATGCACTCCTTGCACAAAAACAGCGTTACCGCCTCCGCAGTAGCGATAGTTTCTTCCTCAAAGCCATCTATAACAGTTTTTAATAAATCCTTTGCAGTTGCTTGATCTAAATCCATAATATACTCCTTTTGCGTGGTCGTCGCTGGCGCTGCAAACGCAGCTGCCAAACGCACCACTAAATTTATCTAAGCTTGATCACAATCAATATAACAGCAACTTTATCTAAAAGTCACACAGGTCGTCAACTCATCCAAATAAGTATTGCCGCTGGATTTTTGCAGGTTCAGGTCGCTTACGACCACCTGCATCGTGCTATGGCGCGTACCACCAGTATAATGGCTGCCCAGCGAATGGATAGCATAGGGCGTATCGTTAGATGACCCTAAATAAAACATCACGTGGCCGTCCATATGCAGGGTCGAGCCGGGCGTCAGCCCCTTCACCACGTTGGCACGCTGCGCGCTGCTCATATTGCCCATTTTTTTATGGATACCGGCGCTGGTCTCCTGCTCGTCGGCGTTGCGCGGTAAAAAGATGCCCACAGTGCGGTACACATTGCTGATGAAACTGGAACAATCGACGCTATTGCGCAAACCGCCCCAGCCATATACCGAACCGTAAAACTTAAACGCGCCCCGGATCAGGTTATTAGTAGTATAGGGCAAATAACCCTCGTTTAAAGAAGCGTTGCGGCTCAAAACCACCTTATCTTCCTGCAGCTTGCCGTCTTTAGTCCTGACCGGTATCTTGACCGTATAAGTAGAATCCTTTTTATCGCTCATTTGCAGCCTGGAACCCTGCTGAAAAAACACCTGCTCCCCGTCCGCTTTCAGAGTGTAATCCCTGTCGACAACCGTCAAAAAGCTTTTGGGCGCCGCATAACGCAGCCAGGTGCTGCGGTCGGTCTCGGCCACGTCAAATTTAGATACCCAGCCCCGGTAATTGTAGGCCTGCACATAATAAAAATACCCGTTAGCGCTGGTATGCAAAATCGCCACCGCCTCGCTGGGGTCTAAAGCAGTTTCCTGCAAAGCGTCAAAATTGCGGTCGCTGGCATAATAAAACAAGCCCTCACCCGTTGGTAAATTGCGTACGTTCGTCCGTCTTACGGTCACACCATAGCGCACCGTTACCTCGGCAGGTATCGCCGCCGCATTGGTCTGCGCCCGCAAAATGTTTTTATAATTATCGCTCACCAGCTTGCCTTCACGATACATATCATCGCTCAGATCGGTGTAGTTGCCCACATAGGCGGCAACAGTTTTGCCCGCCACCTGCTTAGGGTAATTGGCCATTTCATAAACCGTCGGCGACGCGGCAACCACTTTTTTATTAAAAGCTTCCACAGCGGCCGCATTCAAAACTATCTTGTCTCCATCAGGATTATGCTCGGTCCAATAGGACGGCACAATAAATTTTTCATAAGTAGTGATGCCCGCAGCCTCGCCCTTGCCATTAGGCACTGCCAGCAGCATTAAAGTTATACATAAAAACAAAAAGTTTTTGATCACAAAAACTACCTCCTTACAGTACAGTCGATAATTATTAAATTCTGTGCCAACTACAAAAATCCTGCCCCCGCAAAATAAAAACTACCGCAGTTTTATAATAAAACCACGGTAGTTCAAACATTTAAAACTCTTGGTAGATCCCTGCCTGGCGTTTCTTCTCGGCATTCTGCGAAATATACGAGCCCAAAACTACAGGATAACCCTTGCGCTCTACAATAGCCCTGATGTAATCCTTATGGGGACAAGGAGGCCGGTGGTAATTATCCGAAACGACGCAGGAAGCTAAATGCACCACTACGTCCTTCTTCTCGTCGCCCCAGCGCTTCAGCTTGCGGTTCAGATCCTCGATCTTCCCCGCCACACTGGCACCGCAGCAGCCACCACAGGTCAGCGTCATATATTTAGTGTCAGCGTCGTAACCGGCAAACTTACCGGCCCGCTCATAAAACGACTTCATGCAGGCATAGCCAACGCATTTTTTCTGCACTGTATCACATTGAATAATAACGACTAACTTAGCCATTATTTTACCAGCCCGTATTCTTTCAAAACAACAATCATTTTTTCTTTATTAGCAGGCTCCATCGGCGTCAGCGGCAAGCGGGGGTCGCCAGCTTCGATACCGCTCACAAGTGTTACGGCAGCCTTCACCGGGATCGGGTTGGTTTCGATAAACATCGCATTGGCCAGCGGCACCATTTTCGCATTCAATGCGGCAGCGTCGCGGGTGCGACCCTCGGCATAAGCCTGCATCACGTCCTGCAAAATACCGCCGCCGATATTGCTGAGTACCGAAATAAGCCCCGTAGCGCCTACCGACATAAACGGCAGGATCAGCCCGTCATCGCCGCTGTAAATAGTAAAATCCTCAGGCAGCGCCGCATACAGCTCGGCTACCTGCATCACATTGCCAGCAGCCTCTTTGATAGCTACGATATTCTCAAAATCAGCAGCCAGGCGCGCCACAGTCGCCGGCGCAATGTTAGAAGCAGTGCGTCCCGGTACGTTATACACTATCACCGGCAGCTTGGTGTTTTGGGCCACAGCCGCAAAGTGCTGGTAAAAACCCTCCTGGGTGGGCTTGTTATAGTAAGGGCCAACCACCAAAGCGCCGTCAACGCCCATAGCCTCAGCCATTTTAGTCATTTTCACCGACTCGGCCGTATTATTACAGCCGGTACCGGCAACTATCGGCACACGTTTATTGATGCGGTTCACCACCACACGGAACAGCTCCAGCTTTTCCTCCGTGCTCATAGTAGCGGCCTCGCCTGTCGAGCCGGCCACAACCAAACCGTCCGAACCATTATTTATCAGCCATTCAGCCAGGTCGGCCGCTTTTTCATAATTAACGCTGCCGTCAGCATTAAACGGCGTCACCATTGCTGTTAAAAGTCTGCCAAAATAAGGATTTTTCATTGCTTACACCTCGCTTATAATTTAAACGCTTTATGAAGCGCAGTTACCGCATCAACCAAATGCTCCTGCTTAATGATCGCCGAAATCGTAGTATCCGAATCCACCGTCTGCAAAATGCTGATCTTGCGTCCGGTCAGCGCCGCCACAAAATTAGCCATCACACCCGGTACCCCGCGCATCGCCGAACCGACCACCGAAACCTTAGCGCAGCCGTCAGTCAGCACATACTCAAACTCAGTACCGTCCAGCACCTTGTTCGTATGCTCAACATCGCCGGTAAACACCGCAAACATCGCGCTGCTCTCCGACAGGTTCAAACAGCCAACGCTGATGCCCGCATCAGCCAGGTCCTCAAACAGCTTGCGGCCGCTGGCGATATCTTCCGGGTTAAGCGCCACCTTAAACTGCGCCAAATCGGTAAGATGCGTTACACCACTGGCCAAACGCTCATTGATCGTAGTATCCTCCTCGGTCTCCTCGCAATCATTAGTGATCAGCGTACCGGGAGCATCGCTGAACGTGGACTTTACCACCAGCGGGATATTTTTCTTCATCGCTATCTCCACCGCCCGTGGGTGGATGACCTTAGCGCCCTGATGCGCCATCTGGCAAACCTCGCTGTAGGAAATTTGCTTTAAGATAGAAGCCTCTTTTACCAGGCGGGGGTCGGCAGTCATAATGCCCTCAACGTCGGTGTAGATCTCTACACACTCCGCATGCAGCGCCGCACCAAGCGCAGCAGCCGAAGTATCGCTGCCGCCGCGTCCCAAAGTAGTAAACTTACCGTTATTTTCAGTCATTCCCTGGAAGCCGCACACAATAGGTATCACGCCCGACTCCAGCAAATGGTGCAAATTGCTCACATTGATATTTTTAATGCGGGCCGCGCCAAACTGCGAATCAGTAATAATGCCCGCCTGGCCGCCCGTAAGTGCCATAGCGTTGATGCCAAACTGCTGCAAAGTAGCCGCCATCACACAAGCTGCCATCATCTCGCCGCAGCACATCATCATATCCAGCTCACGCACATTTACCGAAAGGTTAGTTTCCTTCAAAACACCAATCAAAGTATCAGTAGCATAAGGCTCACCCTTGCGGCCCATAGCCGATACCACAACCACCGGTGCAAAACCGCTGCGCACAGCCTTCTGCACCTTATCCTTAACAGCAACGCGTGCTTCCGGCGAAGCAACCGACGTGCCGCCAAACTTTTGTACTAAAATTTTCATTAAAAATGTCGCGCTCCTATCTTAGCTCCGGCTTAGATCCAGCCGTTTTTGATCATCGTCTCAGCGATCTGCAAAGTATTCAGCGCCGCACCCTTACGGATCTGGTCGCCAACTACCCACATATTATACGACTTCTCGCAGGACTCGTCCCTGCGCAAACGCCCTACATAAACATCATCTTTTTCAGAAGTATATAACGGCATCGGGTATTCCTGCTTCTCAGGCTCATCCTGCAGCGTAACGCCCGGGAACTGCGCCAAAGCAGCACGCATAACGTCCAGCTCCACGTCTTTTTCCAGCTCGATGTTCACCGACTCCGAATGGCTGCGGTAAACCGGTACCCGGATCGTGGTAGCCGTAATGCGCATATCTTCATCTTCCATGATCTTTTTCGTCTCGTTGACCATCTTCATCTCTTCTTTAGTATAAAGATTATCGCAGAAAACATCTATTTGGGGGATCAGGTTAAAAGCAATAGGATAATGCCTGGCAGCACTGGCCGAAGGCAGGATATTAGCCACCATCTCCTGGCCTGCGCTGTGCGCAAGCACCTGAGCGTCCAGCTCGTCGATGCCCTCTTTGCCGGCACCCGAAACAGCCTGATAAGTAGACACGATGATACGTTTGATTTTAGCCAGCTCATAGATAGGTTTTAAAGCCATTACCATAATAATAGTAGAGCAATTAGGATTAGCAATAATGCCCTTATGCTTCAAAATAGCCTGCGGATTGACCTCGGGCACCACCAGCGGCACCTCAGGGTCCATACGGAAAGCGCTGGAATTATCAATAACAACGGCACCCGCCTTAACGGCGTGCGGCGCAAAATCCTTCGAAATAGAACCGCCCGCAAAAAGCGCGATATCAATACCGGCAAAAGAATCATAAGTCGCCTCTTCTACCGTATAAGTCTTACCCATAAAATCTATCTGTTTACCGGCACTGCGTTTAGAAGCCAACAGACGCAATTCCCCAAACGGAAAATTTCTTTCCTCGATCAGCTTCAAAAACTCGGCCCCTACCGCTCCGGTAGCACCCAAAATCGCTACATTATACTTTTTCATCGTGTTCCCCTCCGTAAATTTAATTATAACAGCTTATCCAAGCCGTAAGTCAAACCAACCTTATCCAGCATCCGGCGGCAGCCAAGCATCACACCGGGCATATAGCACTCGCGGTTCACCGGCTCGTTGCTGATGCGCAAAGTCTCGCCCTGACTGCCAAAAATAACCTCCTGCGAAGCCACATAGCCGGGCAAACGCACACTGTGGATCTTCATCCCCTCATAATCAGCGCCGCGGGCACCTGCCAGCAGCTCCTTCTCATCCGGGTTGCCCTGGTGCATAGCCTGGCGCACCTCGGCGATCTTTTGGGCAGTTATTACAGCCGTGCCCGAAGGGGCATCCAGCTTCTTATCGTGATGGCGCTCAATGATCTCCACATTAGGGAAATACTTGGCAGCCTCACAAGCTAATTTTATCATTAAAATAGCGCCCAGCGCAAAATTCGGCGCCACCAAAATACCCGTATTATTCTCCCTGGCCAGCTTGTCCAGCTCTGCCAAATCGGCCTCGCTAAAACCGGTAGTGCCCACAACGGCGCGTACACCGGCGCCCAGCACCACCCGCAGCGAATCCATCACCACGTCGGGGCGGGTAAAGTCAACTACCACGTCAACTTTAACAACAGCCAGCTTAGCCTTCAGATCGGTAGCCACAGCCATCATATTGCCGTGTTTTACCGCAATCATCTTATCCTTGCCAAAAGCGTCAACGGCGGCAACCAGCTCCATATCCTCCTGCTCCAAAACAGTTTTTACAACCTCGCTGCCCATACGGCCCAGCGCGCCATTTACCAAAACCTTAATCATCAGCCTCACGCTCCTTATAAAAATCAAAAACCGTTGAGAGCATCCTCAACGGTCAACAGCAATGTTGTATACAAAAATAATTTGCATAGTTGAGATAGCCCTCCGCCAACTAAGGCGACAGTCCGGCGGTTCTTCACCGACGGCCCAGCATAACTGCACGGCTGCCGTTATACTTCGGCGGTTACCCTTTCCTTCGTTTCAGCGATCCCTCTCCCCGAAGTACTATTGTTTTCCGCTCCTCTATCCAAAGAATATTTTATTAGATTTATTATATCTCTACCATATACTCTTGTCAAACAAAAATGTTAAATTTTTGTATAATGCAACTTTTTTTACTTTTTTTGTAACTAAAGGCCATTTAAGCCGCCTATCACGATTTAAAATCCAAAAAGCAAATTTTTTTCTCAAACTCCTCAAATCTCCTTCAATCTCCTTCAATCTCCTCCGTTTTCCTAATTTGCCTAAATATCAGCCCCTAAGGTAGGATATAGATACAGGAACTTGCGCAAGTTTCGGAAAGGGTGTCCCAAATGTACAGCAAAATAAACGTTAAACAAAGCTTCTCCGATTTTATCTTATATATCTTCCCATCGGTCGTTACGATGGTACTGGTATCATTCTACTCAGCTATCGACAGCTGGTTCCTGGCTCAATATGTCTCTACCAACGCCATGGCCGCCATCAACATCGTCCTGCCTTACTCCAATCTTATCTGGGGCCTGGCAGTAATGTTCACCTGCGGCTCCTGTGCTCTGGTTGGCATCAAGCTGGGCGAAGGTAAACGCCATCTGGCTAATACCTACTTCACCTCAATGTTTTGGTTCCTGACCGGATTTACGGCAATTTTTGCAATCATAGCCTATTTTAATCTTGATCGTATCATCTACTCTTTAGGCTCTACAGCTGTGCTGTTTGAAGATTGTAAAACTTACCTTAAATATATGGTTCTCGGCACGCCTATCCTGGCTGTCAAACTGTTCCTCGAGTATTACATCCGCCTTGACGGCAGACCTGCCTACTCGCTGGCCATGTCCTTAACAGGCTTTATCCTTAATATCGTACTCGACTATTACACCATCGTCGTTTTGGGCTGGGGCGTGTTCGGTGCTTCTATCTCCACCATCACCTCTATCGCGGTCAGCGCTTTAATGGGCTTGGCGTACTTTAAACTTTACGACACCAACCTCCAGTTCACCAAATTCCGTTGGGACGTAGTGTACTTCCTCAAATCAAGCTTTAACGGCGCCGGCGAAATGCTCACCGAGCTTTCTACCGGTATCGTCACAGTCTTCTTTAACATCGCCATTATCAAGTTTGCCGGCGAGGACGGCGTTGCGGCTATGGCCGTCAACATCAACATCTTCTACTTCCTCATCAGCATCTATCTTGGTATCGCCACAGGCGCGCAGCCGGTCATCAGCTATGCCTACGGCGCCCAAAACAAAAAACGGCTCAGCGAGATCATCGACCACTGTAAAAAAGCCATTCTCTTTGGCTCCCTAGCGGTCTTCACCGTAGCCCGTTTTTACGGCGCCAACATCATATCCTGGTACATCGGCGATAACCAGCAGGTAATCGACCTGGCCACCCACGGCTTCAGGCTGTTCTCCTACTGCTTTATCTTCCTGGGCTTCAACATCTTTATCGCTGGTTTCTACACAGCCATCGGCAACGGCCTCGTAGCAGGCATCATCTCGCTGCTGCGTTCGCTCATCTTCGTGCTGGCAGCACTGTTTACCCTGCCGTCACTGATGGGTATCAACGGCATCTGGCTGTCCGTGCCTTTAGCCGAGCTGGCAACACTGGCCATCTCCGTAGCCTTCTATCTGATGTTTATCAACGGCTACTTCAAAAAAGTAACTCAATAACAACGGCGTTTAGCCACAACAAGCCCTGCCTTTACAGGCAGGGCTTGTTTTATTATGGCAGCGATTATATTCTGTTGCCTTAGCGATCAAAAAATACCACGCCGCTTTGCAGCTACTTTTAAAGCTGTTTGCCTCGCTGCGCCAGTCGCTCGATCAGCTCCCGTACCCGGCGTTGGTTACCCTCACGGTCAACAGGTGCAGCCTGCCTTGCTGCTGCACCTGGCCCTGTCCGTATTCTTCGCGCCCGCTGCTCCTCGGCCAGTGCCGCGTCCAAATCACAAAACCGGGGAAAATACCTGCCTGCTGCCACCCTGCGTACCGCCGCCAAAAACACAGCCGCCTCCACAGCGCCATACCGCTGCACCCAAACATCCAGCAGCCGCAGCTTCATCAGCAAAAACTTTAAGCCCTCCATCACCAGTGGCAGCCCTCTGTTCGGTTCGGCCTGCGCCTCGCTCACCAGCTCCATAAACTCATCGTCCTTCAGCGCCTTGCCGTTTTTCTCTAGCTCTGTCAATTTTTCGCTCATCATTTTAACCCCTGTCTGCCTCAGCAAATTTTATTTTCCCAACCCGCAATGCCTCTATAAGCTCCCTGCCGCTCAATCCTTCAATACACTCCATACACACGGCGCCCTCACTATCAGTATCGGCAAATTCTTCGCCCGCATAAATCGGTTCGCCGCACCAGCTGCAAGCACCAACCGCCTGCGGCTCAACACAGCTCAGCCAGCAGCTTTCAATATTGTTAAAACGCTGCGCCTCACTCATTTTGCAGCTTGCGTAAACGGCGGCGCAACACCGACCGCAGCAAAGCGCTACAATTCAAATGTGCTTCCCACGCCTGCCTGCGCAGCTCATAAGGCAAAGCAACGTGCAGCGTCACCAGCTCGTCTGGCGCATATGCCCTGGGCGGCCGTTTTACTTTGGCAGCCTTGCCAGCTGCCTGCCCCGGCGCCGCTTCGCGTTGTTGTGATGCCGCCCCGCATTTGCCACCGTTCACCAAAGGGCACTTTATGGCCATATACACCAGCCTGCCCTGCAAATTCTCGGCCAAACGGCCCACCTTTTTGGTTTTCAATGTACTTTCAGTTTTTTTCATCTTGTCTGCTCCTTCGCAAATTTTATTGGGGCTGCCCGCTTTACAGGTATTTAGTACGTTAGTATAACTATTATTTCTTTTAATAGCTTCTTTGTTATACGCTGGCCATAGCCAGCTACAACGGCATACAGTCGGTTTTAAAACCTGCGGTTTAAAACCTCTTAGGTAACTGCTAAAAGAAAACTTAATAAAAGAAAAGGTAAAACAGCCTCTATATATAAAAGAGCAGGCAAAATGCTTTTTTATGCACTCATTACAAAAATATTTTGCGAAACAAAAGTTGTGTAAATGCAAAAAGGGTAAAAAAATTTCACTGCGCCTAAAAAAATCTTGGCTCAGATTATTTCAGGCACAGCTAAAATGGTGGTTTGTGTTTTGTTTTTGGTTCTTTAGTTTTTGTTGTTCATTGCTAATTTTTTATTGTTCATTTCTTTTGGCGGCAAAAGAAACGAACCAAAGAAAAGCCGGCACGTCGCAGATTTTTATTTAGCTTCGCTCAACGGCGGCTCCGCGAAACTTGCCTGCTGTGCAGGCTTCGGACAAGTCACTGCGCTATCGCCTTATTCGCATCGCACATAACAAAATCGTGCTCAATGTGCCCTAGCGACCTACGCTCTGCTACTTACAAAGTTTATAAGTAGCCCACAAGTTTTTAAGCCGCGTGTTGTATGTTAGTTTGTTGTAGAAATGTCAACCCTATCACAGGTGGTATTTGTAAAAAATGGCAATAAAATATACTTTGTTCGGTACAGGTGGGTTTTAGCGCATTTGGACATTTGGCAGATGAGCAAAGCGAGTTGCAAGCAAGCGGAGAACTTGTTTGAGGTATCGGCAGGACGCTATGCAACGCATAGCGTATTAAAATGGTTTTCACCCTGCGATGCCGAGTTTTCCGGAGCGCGGGCAACGAGTGAAGCGCAATCCAAATTTCCAACCGCGCGGAAGATTTTTTGCCAAGCTTTTTTCTAAAAAAAGCTTGATAGGGACAACGAAACCTAAATTCAAAATACTAACAAAATAAACATACGCCCCCCTTCTTTTACCGCCAAAAGAAATGAACATTAGCCTTGCCTAACACAAACAAAAAACAATGGCAGTACGGAAAATCCGTAACGCCATTGTTTTTTTATAAAATTAAATATTAAATTATCAAGCTTTCATATAACAGCGGCTCAATGCCTAGAATGTAAACCTTAACCCGGCATTGATTTGCCAATCAGTACGGATACTGCCTTTAAAGGTTTTAAGGGCGTCAAAATACAGGTTGCTGTTTTTGGCGATGCCCAAGTTGGCACCCACGCCCACCTCGTACCAGGTGCCCATCATATCGCCTGCCTGCATAGCCAGGCTGTCAGTGCCATAGTAAGCAGTTGCACCGCCGTTGCCGCCAAAGTCATGCAGCACTGAGGCCTTTACATAAGCATTGCTGGGGCGGTCATTGATAGTAAACTCTTTACCGCCCACAACGCCTAAACGGGTAACGGCACTGTTCACGCCATCCTGTTTAACGCTAACCCCGTTAGAACTGGTGTAATCCACACTGTTGATATGGCCCAGGCTCAATTCGGCCTGCGGCTCTACAAACCAGCCTGCTTGCAGTTCCTGTCTATAGCCATAT